>Ga0257118_1000502_pt1 | contig 35570 bp, 35 predicted proteins | sample SI112_150mmetaG_FD_190156 | JGI IMG/M metagenome (GOLD analysis project Ga0257118, IMG submission 190156) | Marine microbial communities from Saanich Inlet, British Columbia, Canada - SI112_150m | ecosystem: Environmental > Aquatic > Marine > Inlet | place: Canada: British Columbia | collected...
TGAATAAGGTATATGTTGAAGATGTGCAAAAGAAAAGAACAACGGAGGTAACCTTTGAGAATGTTCAGGTGGATATAGGAATCCAAGCCACCCTTTTTCAGGAAAAGAATTTAAAACGATTACCAAGGAATTGATTGATGTAGGAGCTAGGCATATCTAGCTCCTACACACATTAAACATGAATAAAATATTACTACTTTTGTCATTATCATTGGCAAGTGCTCAACTTAACTATACTGGCGAGATCAACCCATCGGTGATGACTCGTACTTCCGACCAATCCCAAATTAATTTACCATTTCGAATCATGTCTCTAGATTTAGGATATACGATTGGTTCTCTGGATATAAAAACTGTGTCAGCTGTGGAATATCGATATGATAGTTCTAAATCCACATATGATCTACGTGAGGCATATCTGGCCTATTATCCAGAGTGGGGCGAAATTAAGTTTGGTAAACAGATTCATGCTTGGGGTGCGGTTGATGGCAATAATCCCACTGATAATTTGAACCCCTATGATTATTATTATTTGTTCAAAGCGGGTGTTGGACAAAAAATCGGTACATTGTCTTTATCGTCAAAATTATATTTTGGAAATTACCAAATGGAAGGCGTTTTTATCCCAAAGCATGCGGCTAATAGAATTCCCTATGGTGAAAAAGATTATCCTTTGGCATTGCCTCTAGAACCAAATATTGAGTACCCGGTTCAGGACGAGATAGAAATCGGTTTTCGGATTCAAACATCCATTGGTGAAGCTGATTTTGGTGTATCGATATTTAAGGGGAATGATCGTACACCGAGTATTTCAACCATTAAGTATATAACCGACGTTAATCCTAATATAGGAAATAAAATCATACCTCAATTAGGGTATAGAACTACAACAGTTTGGGGATTGGACTTTGTAACCTTTTTTGGGGATTTTACTCTAAGAGGAGAAGGCGCGATTTTTAAGACCCAGACGCCATTATTAAAATTGAATTTATTCAAGATTCCCACAACCCTTTATGAACTACACCAAGATATCGTGTATTCTCAATTCGTTCTTCAAGGTGAATATACCACAGTCACCGATATAATTTTAGCCGCACAATTAATTGGCAATAAGGTTGGGAAAGAGAATTATGAATGGTATCATTCTTTATCTAAACAATTAGTAGATTTTCCTAAGCTGGATAAATTCCGTCCGGGAATGGGAACGCCTTTTGCAATGTTCTCTGAGTTGGTTCTAATTCTCAGTTCATCCGGCGTATTAATGGATGATCGATTGGAATTAAAAGGGAATGCTATGATTAATTTGGATAAAAAAGGTGTAATGCTGAGTGCCTCGGTCGGTTACTCTCCTTGGATGAACTGGAAATTCGAATTGGGGTTGGTCCAGTTTAAAGGTGATAAAGATGATTTAGAAAGTTCATTTACAAAAATGGAAAATTTTTCCCACACTAAACTGGGGCTTTTCTACAACTTCTAATCACGTAAATTCTGGCATGATCAGAAAAACACAAATGCTTTTTTTATTTATAAGTTCTCTCTTAATGGCCCAGCCATCTGCCCGATTCATCATGGAAAAAATGGATCAACTGACAAAGCCTATCGATGTACAAACGCAGCTCAAAATGACCCTTATATCTTCTAAAGGGAATAAAGAAAGACGGCGATCTAGGGAACTAATCAGTATTGAAAAAAAGTATGAAGATGGTAAATTTAAATCCAAATCACTGTTGCGTTTTTCTCAACCAAAAGAAATAATGGGAACAGGATTTCTTACATGGGACAGGCTTGGGTCAGAATCGGATGATCAATGGTTGTACCTCCCTGCTCTAAAAAAGGTAAAACGAATCCGTACTAAAGAAAAAGGCCGTAGTTTTATGGGAACAGACTTCAGTTATGAAGACCTCTCGGGAAGAGACTTAGATGCGGATGAATATGAACTGATGGGAGAGGATATTATCCATGGAGCAGATTGCTATAAGGTGAAAGCGAATCCAATAGAAAAAGGTTCCCATTACAGTTCGCGAATCGTGTGGGTGGATAAAAAGTATTCATTGATGAAGCGGGTAGAGTTTTTTAATAAAAAAGGGACGATGTTTAAAATATTGGATATCCCTGATCATGTAAAAAATGGAGATTATTGGACTGCCACTAAAATGATAATGAAAAACTTAAAGAATAATCACCGTACAGAAATGGTCGTCCTGAAGGTGGACTATGACCAAGACTTAAAAAACAATGTTTTTACAGAAAGCTTTTTAAAGCGGAATTAGAATTTAAATTTGAAATTGAGGATGAATTCTCTTTATTCTTATTTTGCAATTTCGCTATTTTTTATACCCAATGGAATCAAATGGATTCACAACCGTTGTTGTTATATTTTTTAAATGTGCACCAATCCGTTTTAGGTATCGAGCGTATAGAACAACAGCGGCAGTTTTACCAGTGGATCCGAATTCCAATTCTCCACGCAAAACACCATTAACTATATTGTCTGATTTTCCGGTCATTTGTTCACGATAGCCTTCCATTTGGGCTCGCGCGATATCTGCATCCTGGGTATGGATGGCTTCTAGAGTTTGGTCAAACCGTTTTTTTACTTCAGATTCGATCAAATGTAAATCACCGCCAATATCTTCAGATACGATTTGTTCAGGGTAGTTAATGGCAAGATCTAAAATATTTTTACAGTAGTCACCGATACGTTCGATATCCACAACCATATTGACCAGAATTAATCCATTGGTCATATCGGTGGTATCTTGCTCGATGGCATAATGGGTGAGCACTTTTCGGCGCACCTCCTTCTGGAATGCATTAATCTCTCGATCACGTTTTTTTAACGCTTTAAGTGTATCAATATTTTCGCCATGGCGAAGGTACTTTATCGCCTGATTGAATATTTCCCTAGAAAGTTCCATCATTTCGTAGGAACGATTCCATGCCTGAGAAAGCAGATCTTCTGCTTTCCATAAGTTGATAATGTTTTGTATGATTGCCATAGTTTTACCTCACGATGAAAATTAATGATAATGGGATTAAGAAGAATACCACAAGTATGTACAGAATGGGGATGATCCGATTTCGGACTGCGAGATCTGCAAACCATTCTGCCATGTGGATGGGAATATTTCGAATTTTATCTATGGGCCAAATGAGAGCAATACCAAAAATATTAAATGCCAAGTGACCAAAAGCCACCGCCAGAGGGGCGTGTGTTCCTGAGACTAAACTGGCTAATAATGCAGTAATAGTTGTGCCGATATTGGCCCCCAGTGTATAGGGGAAAATTTGTCTCAGTTGCAGGATGCCAGCGCCGGCTAAGGGTATTACTAACGATGTGGTGATTGAGCTGCTTTGAACTAGGATGGTAATAAAAACACCAAAAAACATAGCTCTAATTGAAGTTTTAAAAATATGTGAGTCAAAGAATGCTTCCAGTTTTTCCATGACAAGGCTACGAATTAATACAGTCAAATATCGTAGGGAAATGAAGAGAAGTATTAATGCAATAATAATCATCAGCCAATTATAATTGATTACATCCTGCATTTGAAAAACATTTTTAATGGCATCCACTACAGGTTTTGTTATCATTTTAAGGGGACTTTTAAAAGTAAATGTACCGGCCCCCATAAATAAACTTGCCATCCAGTTGGCAGTTTTACTGATAATGCCAAAATATAACTGGAGGGGAAAAAGAATGATTACGGTCATTACGTTAAAAAAATCATGAACCACCGAAGCGGAAAAGGCGCGTCGAAATTCGTTTTTATTAACAATATGTCCCATGGATACAATAGTATTGGTGATGCTGGTACCGATGTTAGCACCCATGATATAAGGTATTGCAGCTGCCACAGCCACGACTGGATCTTCTCCAAACGTTCCGGCGGCTACCATGCCTACAACAATAGAAGTAGTGGTTGAAGAACTTTGAATTAAACTCGTGGCAAGAATTCCAATAAATAGGCCAATGAGAGGAGCCGCCTCACCGGTCATTAAGCCTTCGGCAAATCCGCGACCAAGACCCTTGAATCCCGAACCGATCATACCGATGCTTACGAGGAACATATAAAGAATTGCCACGATTCCGGCAATTTTTAAATAATTCACGATGTTTGAGGTCGTATCTTTTTGAGGCGTCATTTTTCCATCAAATTATAGGCTAAAAGCTAAAAATAAATTTAATGTGTTGAAATAATAAAAAAGGGGTGATGCCTTACTCACCGCGCCTAGAAACTCTCTTAAGGATTCACCAACTTAGTTACGCAACGGTTTGCCTTTTTTAAGCATAAAACGAATTCGATCCTGTGTTAATGCTTCCCCCGCAAGAGAGACAAATACTTCACGTTCAATATCTAGGAGATATTGTTCTTCAACAGATTTAGTTAATCCTGCCTTATCACCACCGGTCAGGACATAAGCCAATTTCTTGGCAATAAATTCATCATGAGCGGATATTTTACCTTGAGCCCTAAATCCTTTCAACGCCATAGCCATTGCTGTTCGGCCGCCGGTTCCGGGTAATTTTAGGTCATCCCTGTATTTGGGCGGTTCGTAGCCATCATTTACCAACTCCAGTGCTTTTTGTTTTGCAGCCCAGATTCGCTGATCATTGTTAAGCACTACTGTATCGGATGTCAATATATATCCCATGAATTTGGCTTCATCAGCGCTGGTGGCAACTTTTGCAAATCCAATGGTTTCAAATGCTTTTTGAGCGACTTGGAACGAATTCATCCGACCTTTACCACTATTTTCCAAAAGATTCAAAATTAATCGAAGGTTACCGCCAGCACCGGGGATTAACCCAACGCCCACTTCTACCGCGCCAATATACAATTCTCCCGCCGCAACACGATGGGCTGCGGGTGCGATTAATTCAAATCCACCTCCCAATGTGAGGTGATGAGGTGCGGCAACAACAGGTGCTTTAGAAAATCGCATCCGCTGTGTTAAATCCTGAAGTTGTTTAATGGTGTCGGTCATTTGATCCCATGCACTGGCTTCAATAGCTTGGATCATATTGGCCAAGTTTGCCCCGGCACAAAAGTTGGGACCTTGATGCCCCAGAACCATTGCTTTATATTTTCCAGCATCAAGCAGATCCATACCATCACTAATCGTTTGACCTATAGAGCCGTCAATTGGGTTTAAAGTCGGTTGAAGGACCGAATGAAATTCTACATTGAGCACACCATCACCTAAATCAATTAAACTGGCGCTCCAGTCTTTTTTAACCACATTCCCACCGGTTTTGTGGAGATTCAGGTTAATGGATTTTTTGCTAGTATCTGCTATTTTGACAGTAGATGATAAAACATCATAGTAGGTGAGTTTTCCATCTTTAGCTTCATAAAATGATTCCCTGCCGGAAGCAAGCATATCAACTACCCATTTGGGGATGGCTTTTCCATCAGCTTCCATTCGGGAAACAGATTCGGCCACACCGATAGCATCCCATACTTCAAATGGGCCAGCATCCCAACCGTAACCCCATTTCATAGCATTATCAATATTGATAATATCGTCACTGATTTCAGGGATGCGATTGGCGGAATAGATTAGCGATTTGGATAATACTTCCCAGAAAAACTTGCCACCCTTGTCCTCGCTATAGGCCATGGCTTTTATCTTTTCGCCAGGTGTTTGGCGATCCTTTGCCAAGCGAAATCCATCAAAACGAACCTTCTTTTGAGGACAGTATTCACCTGTTAATAAATCAAGAGAAAAAATACCCTCATCTGTTTTTTTGTAGAAACCGGCTTTTGTTTTAGCGCCGAGGTTTCCATCATCCACCAGTTTTTGGAGAAAGTCCGGAATTTTAAATTCCTCCCGTTCATCATCATCAGGAAGGTTATTATAAGATGTATTTGATACATTTATCATGGTATCAAGCCCAACAACATCGGCCGTTCTAAATGTAGCGCTTTTGGGCCGTCCCACAACTGTGCCTGTTAGTTTATCTACCTCTTCAACGGTTAACCCATGTTCAATGGCCGTATTCATGGTAACAGCCATACCATAAACACCAATTCTGTTACCGATAAAATTTGGTGTATCCTTGGCGTGAACGATTCCTTTACCCAAAACATCTTCACCAAATTCAGCAATCATATTATAGACCGCCTCATCCGTTTCGGGACCTTTCACCAATTCCAACAGACGCATATAGCGTGGTGGATTAAAAAAGTGGGTTATCATGAATCGCTTTTTAAGGGAATCGGGAAGAACGGTAGTTAAATCACCAAGGGGAATCCCGGAAGTATTGGACGTGAGAATGACCGAATCTTTCAAATGGGGTACAATATTATTATACACCGCATGTTTAATATCGATCCGCTCCGCAACCGCTTCTATCACAAGATCTACTTCGCTGAGCCTTTCTACATGATCATCATAATTGCAGGCGGTCACCAATTCTGCATTTTTAGGTTTATACAATGGAGCCGGTTTCAGTTTTGTAAGGCCATCGACACCTTTTTGTGCCAATTCTTGGTTAATATCAAAGAGAAGGGCAGGGATGCCGGCATTGGTAAAATGTCCCGCAATTTGCGCACCCATAACTCCGGCGCCTAGCACTGCGACTTTTTCAAATTTTTGACTCATAATATCCTCAAAATCCTGTTTAATTAAATTGGGTGATGTAACGATACATGACCCAAAAGTGGCTGGCGCTGCCTGCAAGAACAAACAAATGCCAAATTTCGTGATAACCAAATCCCCGTCTTGGAGATTCTTGTCGATCTAAAGAATAAAAGATAACACCTCCGGAATAAAATAATCCTCCGGCAAGTAGCCAAATCAATGCACCGGTTTGAAGGGTTAAAATTAAGGGCCAAATTGCAATCAAGGAAATCCAACCCATAAAAATATAATAGAAAGTGGAAAACCATTCTGGGAATTTGAACTGGAATAATTTCCATAATATTCCAAACAGAGCCAATCCCCAAATAATACCAAACAAACTCCAACCCCATGGTCCTCGCAATGGAACTAGGCAAATGGGTGTATATGTGGAGGCAATCAAGACATAGATCATCATATGGTCAAACCGTTTTAAGATCGATTCCGCCCGCCCTGAAACGGGAATCCAATGGTATAAGGTACTGGCGGTATAAAGGAGGAAAAGCCCAGACCCGAATATGGAAAAGGTTATAACCTTCCAGGGGTCAAAGGGGTCGACTGCCTCTAGAATTAACAGGGTGAGTCCAATGACAGAGAGGATTGCTCCAACCACATGGGTCAGACCACTCATGGGATCTTTCAATATTTTATTCAATATGGGTTACCGTTTTATGATAGTGGCTATTCCCTGGCCAGTACCGATGCACATTGTGGCTAGACCAATATGTTTGTCATTCTGTTCCATTACATTGATAAGCGTACCGATTATGCGCGCGCCGGAGCACCCCAATGGATGTCCAAGTGCGATTGCACCGCCGTTAAGGTTTATTTTATCTGCGTCCCAACCGCCTTCTTGAATCACATAAAGAGATTGTGCAGCAAATGCTTCATTTAGTTCAATCACCTCAATGTCATTCATGGTGAGGCCGGCTTTTTCTAACGCTTTATTTGTTGCGGGAATCGGGCCCATACCCATCCTTGTCCAATCAACTCCAGCTACAGCGCGGCTAACTATTTCTGCTCGAATTGTTAATCCATTTTCCTTGGCAAAGGATTCGCTGGTGACCAGTAAAGCTGCGGCACCCAATGAAAAAGGACTGCTTGTGGCTGCCGTAACAGAGCCGCCTTCTACAAAGGCAGGATTTAAACTTTTGATTTTTTCGACGTTAGGCTTTCGCGGCCCTTCATCTTTTGCTACAGTTGCTTCGCCGTAGACGTCGATAGGTATAACTTCATTATCATAGTGACCAGCCTCCCATGCAGCTAATGCTTTTTCGTGGGATTGAATAGCAAAATCTTCCTGGGCATCTCTGGAGATATTTCCATCGTTGGCCAGGTTTTCTGCAGTTTCGCCCATACCAATATAATATTCTTGTTCCGCCAATTCGGGATGAAAATCCGGGGCGAAACCGCCACCTGGAATAGAGAACATATCTTCCACCCCCGCAGCAATTCCTACTTCAATATCACCACTTTCAATGGCAGTGCTCACTTGGTGGAGGGCATCCATGGCAGAACCGCAAAAACGATTAACCACTTTTCCCGGAACAGTATTTGGCAATCCCGCCAGTGTAGCCACAGAGCGGCCTATGAGCATGCCTTGGGGGCCTTCTGGAAAGGCACATCCCATAACTAAGTCTTCTACCTGATTTGGTCTTACTTTTTGATTGCGATCCATAAGTCCTTTAACAACCTGTGCCGCCAAATCATCTGGACGAATGCCAACTAACTCGCCATTTTTAACACCAATTGGTGAACGAGTTGCATCAATTATTACTGCTTTATTTCCCATCATAATCTCCTAGTATGGATATCCATTTTTATCATAAATATGCTTTGCGATATTACGTTTAAGTCCAATGACATTCGTTTTTAATCGCATGCGATTTTCAAATTCAGAAATCTTCTGATCAACTAATGGTGACGGATCTCCATCGTGGATGGCCCCGATTGCATTGTGAACATTTCCCATAATTCTGCTTCCCATTTCGGCAGTGAATACTTTGGCAATATCACTTACTGTGGATTCAGGAGAATCACTCGCCATAATTTTACGGGCGCGAACTACAGTACTTTCAGCCGTGAATATATCGGTGAAAATATCAGCGAAAATCTCCGTCAACTGCTGCTCATGTTTTAAATCCTGCCCATATTCACATAAAGCTTCGTTAAAGAGGTAAAGTGCCAATCGTTTTGCTGTTTCAATAGATTGGCATTCTTCAGCTAATGTATTGTCGTCAAACTTCAGTTGTCCATTGGACATATAGTCAGAAATATCTCTAATGGCATCGCGGACGGGTAATTCTTCCATTAATGCTTTTTTCATCATAAACCCAGCAATGATTTGACGATTAATCTCGTTGGTTCCTTCCCAGATTTGATTTATTCGATCATCCCGGTAGGCCCCAGCCAGTGGATATTCTTCCAAAAATCCGTATCCACCGAAGATTTGCAGACCTTCATCAATCACATAATGACTTGTGTCGCTACCATAAACTTTTACCATGGACGTTTCGATAGCAAATTCTTCCATCGCTTCCCCAAGTTGGATATGATAATCAGGACTGGATTTATCCAATTGGTCAATTTCATTTTGGAGTAATCCAATAGTCCGGTAGGTCATACTGTCCGCGGCAAAAGTGCGTACCGTCATGTTGGCAATTTTTTTAATTATAGCATCAAAATTAGAAATTGACTGGCCAAAAGCCCGTCGTTCCTGGGCATATTGAGACGAACCATTAATAACTAGTTTTGCCCCTCCTACACTGGATGCGCCTAATTTGAATCGTCCTATATTTAATACATTAAAGGCAATAGTGGCGCCTTTCCCTACTTTATATAAAAGGTTTTCGACCGGTACTTTGGCGTTTTGAAAAATGAGAGGAGTTGTGGATGATCCTTTCATTCCCAGTTTTTTTTCTTCTGCACCGAACGAAAATCCTTCTGTATCCTTATCAACGAGGAATGCGCTGAATTTATCCCCATCAACTTGAGCGAAAACTGTATAAACATCGGCCCATCCGCCGTTTGTGATAAATATCTTTTCACCGTTTAAAATATAGTGCTTTCCGTCATCGGATAATATAGCATTTGTTTTTGCAGATACTGCATCGGAGCCGTTTGTTGGTTCTGTAAGACCATATGCACATAAAAGATCCCCGGAGACAATACCTGGTAAATATTTTTCCTTTTGTTCTTTTGTTCCAAACCAGATAATTGGAAGAGCGCCGATACCGGTTTGAACCGCCCACGAAACAGAAAAGGAGGGGCATTGAACCAAAGCTTCTGAAACAATTGCAGTAGTTACTTTATCAAGATCCATGCCGCCGTATTCTTCAGGTGCATCAACGCCTAGGAGTCCAAGATCGCCCATTTCTTTTATAAGTGACTTTACTAAGTTAGGATTATATTTTTCAATCTCTTCTTTTTGGGAGAGGATACGATCACGGTCAAATTCCATAACCATATTATAAATTTCGTGGTGTTCTTCAGTGAAGTCTTCTCGTGAATACACTTGTGTTTTTGTGATGGACTCAACCAGAAATTGGCCACCTGTGTTTAGTTGTGTCGTTGATTCGGTCATAACAATTACCTCATTTCTTTTTCAAAAGACCAGACAATATAAATTCACTGATGGTCTGGATGTACTCTCGTGCGCTCACGCCGTGGGGTTCAAAAAGTGTGAACCAGTTTATAGATTCTACATTGAGCATGATGGACATGGCTGTGATTCGGATATCTAATTTTTTAAAATCACCATTATTAACACCTTTTTTTATGATTTTTTCAAAGACTTCAAGAAATTGAGAATAGACTATTTGAAGTTTTTCCCTGAATTCATCATCTTTTTGGGCCATGGACCAAAACTCAGTCAACGCGAAGAAAGGATCAGGGTCGGATTCATATTGATCAATAAAATAATTAAACAAACTCTTCAATTGATCGGGAGCAGACTGATCATTTTCAACTAAATGGTTTATGGTTACGCTATATCTAAAGACCCAAAAATTAACCAAATCCAAATACATATCCTTTTTGGATTTGTAGTACCAATAAATGGCGCCCTTACTTAATTGGGATTGCTGAACCACATCATCCATTCGCGATCTGTCATATCCATTCTTTATTAAGACGGAGAGGGCAGCATCTAAAATTTGATCTTTGCGTAAATCTTGTTTCTCTTGATTCATAAATAAACCGACTGGTCGGTCTATAATACAGGTAACGGAATTTTCTAACAAGGATTTTCTTTTAAATAAAATAAGATAAAAAAATATTTGCAATTATGTGATTGCTACCCGTATATTTGCTAATGAGAATCAGTCTCAATATAGTTAAAACAAATTTAGATTAGGGGGATAAATGTTAAAACAAGTGATAAGGGGAATTGGTCTCTTCGGGATGTTAGCCAATATAAGTATGGCCCAGGATAATTTTTTTGAACCGGGGTATTCTATCGGTGGTTATGGTGAAATGCATTATAATTCATCAAAAATAGGTGATGGTGACGCAGCTAAGAAAATGGATTTTCATCGCTTTATTATATATTATGGGTACAACTGGACAGAAAAATGGTCTTTTAAATCTGAGGTTGAACTGGAGCATAATTATGTAAAAGACGGTAATGGTGAATTGGAATTGGAACAGGCATTTATTAATTATCATTCGGATAAAATAGGGTTTCAAGCGGGTGTGATTTTACCGTCAGTGGGGTTGATGAATGATTTTCATGAACCACCGTTGTTTTTTTCTGTGGAGCGCCCGGAATATTCAAAATATATTATTCCAACCACCTGGTTTGGAAACGGGATAGCACTATATGGACAATCCAATGGCTTCTCATGGAAGGCCGTAATTCACGAAGGCCTGAATGGTGATGGTATTGCATCTAAGTGGAGTCAAGGTATTCGTGGTGGCCGTCAAAAAGGATATAAAGCTAATGTGCAAGAGTTGCTATACAATGGCCGGATTGCCTATACGGGCATGCCCGGATTTCGAGTGGGCGGATCATTTTCCACGACCCAAGCGCTCAAATCAGATGAAGGTGAAAAACCGATTGGTGTTTCATTGATGGAAGCTCATGCAAAGTATGATGCCAATGGTTTCATGGTTGTGGCAGAGTGGGGGAATATCAGTTACAGCGATCACAGTGCAAAATCATCTACCGGGTACTATTTTGACCTCGGATATGATATTAGTAAAATGCTGAATCTGGATGGAAAACTCTACCCATGGATTCGAGTCACAGATATCAATCCCGGCGTGGGACATGAATCCGAAGATAAAAAACATTACAGTAAAATGATGTTGGGATTGACCTATAAACCAATCAACCAAATTGTTTTTAAACTGGATTATGGTACCAAAACATATACGGATAAAGCAGCGGATAAAGTGACACTCTTAAACCTAGGTGTGGGATATAATTTCTAATCAATTTTCGAAGCGTGTTATCCAAAAAATCTCCGGCGGTATTTTATTCAATCGCCGGAGATTCTCTAATTTCCGCAGCATCTTTTTGAGTTGTGGATTTTTGTTTTTACTCGGGTCGCAAGTTCAAGCAGGAATCAAGGGTGATGTGGAAAAAGTCATTCGGAACAAGTTTGGCGATTCCGTATCATTTTCCATGCAAAAACTGGTATTGGAAAAAATAAATAAATTGGCTGTTGAGAAAAAAGTACACCAACGCTTTTTTAATGATTTTATTTATGTGTGGTCAATCCGGAAAGCGGATAGTGTGGTGGCCTATGGTTTATTAGACAATGTAAAAGGGAAGGCCATGCCCATCACTTTTTTAGTGATTTATGATACGAGTGGAAAAATATTAAATTCCCAAGTGATTAAATATAGGGAACCTTACGGTGGAGAGATTGCCAATAAAAAGTGGAATAACCAATTTGTTGGTCGTTCTGAAATTTCTGATTATGTTGTGGGTGATGAAGTTGATGGAATTTCCGGCGCAACCATATCAGTTTACAGCATGACAAAAGGGGTGATGAAACTGAGTTTGCTTTTCCCCCTAATTAAATCTCAATTATGACTGAGCTAAAAACTATTAGATTATTTCCAAGAGAGTTGAAGCTTCTCATTACAGTGTTTATTCTCGTCCTCACCGTTGGTGTATCTATTGGATTAATCTATGTGGGTTATAATACGGATTATACTTTATCGGGCACTCAAACTTTTTACGGCGGGGATACGATTACATCCGATTTTGAAATTCCTGAACAATATCCAAAATCTTTTGAAGCGCTACTGTTGACTTCTCATACCCATATTACTGCATTTTCCATCATATTTCTTGTTATGGGTATTTTAATGTTTTTCACAGAAAGTTTACCCCCAAAGTGGAAAATGATTCTTATGATTGAACCATTGGTCTCAACTTTGGTGACATTCGGATCTTTTTTTGCTATACGGTATATTCACCATGGTTTTGTTTATCTCACAATGGTGTCCGGAATATTGATGTATATATCATTTTATATAATGGCATGGATTATCCTTAAAGAATCCCTGAATAAATAATATAAAAATAAAATAGGTCAACAAACCACTTCGTTTTAATTTTCGACCCCTCATTCGAAACGTAAAATACTAAGTTGGTAATATGATATCTGAAAGACAAGCTAAAGAGCGAGAATTCCGAAAAGAACAAATACTTGAAGGTGCCCTAACTGTTTTTAAATCAAAGGGTGTCGAAGGCGCCACCATGGACGAGATAGCCAAAGAAGCGGGTTTTGGCAAAGCGACACTTTATTATTACTTTAGTTCTAAAGAAGAAATATTTATTGAACTATTAGATCGTGGCTGGAAAATGATTTGGGAATCTATTGAACCTGCGATCGAAGATCATGGCCATCCCAAAGAGTCATTTATAAATGCTTTGAATATAATTGGCGGACTAGTTACTGAAAACCAGGTTTTATTCGAATTCTTATTTACCGCCCCCCAACAGATGCCCGGCACTTTGCTTGAGGGGAAACCGGCCTGGAAAGGATACCAAACTAGAATGTATGGCGTATTTCAAGGACTATTGGAAGAAGGTATGGGCAAAGGCGAATTTCCGCAAATGCAGTCTGACATTATGATGCGGGCTATTGGTGGATTATTCCACGGATTATTCTTTCTTGGTCATGGTAAAAAGCCAATGTCTCGGGAAACGATGGAAGAATTCATTACTACCTTTATTGGGAATTACGGTACATCCTGAAACTTAAAATAGTTTGTTTGTACACCAATTAAGATAATGAAGAAATTCTTTTTAGCCTTTTTGGTTTTGGCCTCTTTTCTGTTCGGAGAAAAGGGTGAATCAATTACAGGGCTTATCCATGATATCAAATCCGGGTTACCTCTGTCAGAAGTTAATATCTTTATTGAAAGTCAGGGAATCGGTACCACGTCAGATAAAAAGGGAAAATTTAAACTCTCGGGATTAACTATCGGCGAAATAAAATTAACTGTTTCTCATATTGGTTACGAGCCCCAGACCCTTAAAATTGAAATTCCTTCAACATCATTCATAAAGATTGAACTGAAACCAAATTTAATTCAGATGGATGCCATTGTAACTACAGGAACTCGTACTGAACGGTACTTGAGTGATGTACCAGTGACGACACAAGTTATTAAGGGCGATCGTTTACGAGAGACAGGAGCGGCAGATATTTCCCAATTGATTGAAGAAACAACTGGGATTAATGTTGAGGAAAACCAATTCGGAACAGGTGTGAATCTAATGGGCTTCGATACAGAACATATCCTGATTATGGTTGATGGGATGAAAATGATCGGCCGTGTGAATGGTCAATTGGATATTGCTCAAATCCCCATAGAACAAATTGATCGGATAGAAATTGTAAAAGGAGCGACTTCGGCACTGTATGGTAGTGAAGCCATGGGTGGCGTCATTAATATTCTTACCCAAAACCCGGACAAAAACTGGTCATTACAATCGGATGGAAGTCTCGGTGCCTTTGGTCGAGTAAACCAAACACTCAATTTGAGCCACCATCAAGGACCTTGGCAATGGTCCCTTGGGGGAAGCTATCGTCATTTTGGTGGTTATGACCTAGACCCAAAAACCATTTATGAAGAGGGGTCAGATTATGAAAAAACCAATTTTGATTTTAGAGTAAGGCATCAATTATCCAAAGACAGTCAACTGCGGTTTGAAAGTCATTATCTGACGGAAGAACAAAACCTAATTACGAGTCATGTTTTCACGGAGAGATCCTTGAATAAACGGTATTCCGGGCGGATTGAATATCTCCATCAAAATATTTTTAGTGCTCAACTAAAATCATTTTTTGATTATACTACTTACGACCATAAATATGATTGGGTCGTGAGGAAATCGGGAAATTTAAAAGAGGCCACAAAAACAACGGATGATTTATCACTTATCGGATTCCATTTTGAAAAAGGATTGAATCGCCATGGTATTAATGGCGGTTTTGAATACAACAATGAAAAAATAGTGTCCAACAAAGTTTTGGGAAATCACCGTAATTCAAAAATGATCAGTTCATTCATCCAGGATGAATTTTCTTTTAACGACAAATGGACATTATTAAGCGGTATTCGGTATGATCAGCATTCCATCTATGGCAGTCATGCCTCTCCCAAAATATCCATCATGTTTAAACCGGAAATGATTTCACGGATTCGACTATCGTATGGACAGGGATTTAGGTCGCCATCGTTTAAAGAATTATATTATACCCATAGCAATATTACCGTGGGCTATAATGTTAAAGGTAATGAATCTCTGCGACCGGAAACATCTCACACGGTCCATCTTGATATTGAAAGATGGCATACGCAGAAATACCATGCACGAGTCAACCTATTTTATAATCAAATTAAAGATATGATCGAATTTAAATATGATGCCATGATTGATGGTATTACCACCTATTCTATGGCCAATCTATCTCGGGCATGGACAAAAGGGATGGAGTTGGATTTCACATATTTTATTTTTGAAAATACTGAATTATGGCTGGGATATGCATTGCTTGATTCCTGGGATGAAGAACAAGAAAAGAATTTATCCATGAAAGCAAAGCATAAAGCCAATGGCGGCATCCGATATACTTTCAACAATGGGGTAAAAACCAATATGCGGTTTCAATATATGGGCAAAAGATTTTACTGGGATGACACAGCAGCTGGTGTGGCTCAAGGCCAAACTTGGATAGATAATTATACAATCATCAATGGGCATGTCAGTTTCCCCTTGCCTCGGAATATACGTGGATATGTTGGAGTTAAAAATTTAACAGATACAGTAGATCCAAAATGGGGACCAATGCCAGGGCGGGAATGGTATGCGGGTTTGCGTATCGACCTTTTTGAATCATTTAAAGAATAGGATAAATCCTGTGAAAAAAATCAAATTAATATTATCTGCAATATTCATCTTTTTAATTGGCTGTGAAGATAAAAAAGCAGAAGAAAATATCGTTATAGATGAATCTGTAAAGGAGTTTATTTCCGTAAATATTAAAGTAAGCGGACCTGAATACTTTACTTTTTCTGAGAATAAAGGCATCACAACAGAACCCTCAATGTGGGATTTGTCCTTTGCAATCGTGGACTATCAGCCATCCCCACAGGCGCCCGTAATTAAGGATCCCGTAATTATAATTGGCAATGGAAAAACGGCTGCAAAAGTTGAAGCCAATTCCTTAACCGATGTAATAACTCTTCCTGCCGCCTCTCTTTTTAAAGGGGATAATGATGGTTTTTATACAACACAGGGATGGTATGATTACAATCCCACGAACCATATTATTACACCAAAGGAATTTGTGTATATAGTTAAAATTGATGAGACTAAGAATGCCCTGATTGAAATTGTTGATTATTATAACGAAAATGGAGATTCAGGATATATCACGATTCACTGGAAATTTTTAACGAATAAAATATAGATTTATTTTGAAGTAGGAGCATTAAAACTTCTCATTTGCTAATCCTCCCCATTAACCTCCTTTTACAAATGGGGTTTCGTTTTTACACTAAATTATAAAAAAAAGAGGGCCGAATTTTCAGCCCTCTTTTTTAATCTATTCGCTCAGTATTCCCAGCTGTCGGTACTTCTCTTGGTACTTATGATAGAGTGTCTTATGCCGATCATTCATATCAATTTTCCGTCCTTGGATATAGGCTTGCAGTACATTGGTTCTGATTTCCAATGGATCGCCATTTGATATAAAAAGGGTGGCATCTTTTCCTGATTCCAGGGAACCCACTTTATCATCAATCCCAATTACTTCTGCAGCGGAAAGAGTAATGGACCGCAATGCGATATCTTTGGGGAGTCCATATGCTGCCGCCATGGCCGCTTGGTTGGGTAGATTCCTTAAACGGTATGCGGCACCGGCAGAACCGGCTGTTGCAATGCAAAATTGTACACCTGCTTCATAGAGAAGCGCCGGTCCCTTATAAGCTTGATCATAATCTTCATATCGGCGGGATGGCAGTGCTGTTACACCTTCGTAAATCACAGCCACTCTATTCGTTTTAAGTAACTCGGTGGTGCGCCATGCATCCTTTCCACCTACAATAATGATTTTTAATTCCTGTCGCTTGGCCCAATTCACAGCCGCTTCAATCTGCCGAACTTCATTAGCATGAACATAGATGGGTCGTTTTCCCTGAACGTAAGGAATCATACTTTCAAGGCGTAAATCTTCATTGTGATAATCCTCAGCATTCCGAGATTGAGTTTGGCGCAGGCGGGCATAGGCACGCCCTTCCTTAATCATATCATCCAATCCTTTTAAGCCTTTAGTTCGTCTTTTAATCTGTTTTTCAGCAGGCATTCTAAAACGCCCACCTGTGCGAATCCCCATGTTGGGCCAGTTTATATGCAATCCGCTGGGATGAGCAAAAGTGGCATCTTCCCAAGTCCATCCATCCATCATCATAATGGATGATTGACCTGAAACAAGGCCGGAACCAGGCGCCACGTTAGCAATCAGTACACCATTGGATCGAGTGGTTGGAATAATTTCCGAATCAGGATTGTAGGCAACATTCGCACGCACGTTTGGATTAAAATCACCCCTTTCAGAATGATCGTTGGTTACATCAACAGCATTGATTTCCACCAATCCAATTCCGGATATAGCGGCGATAAAACCGGGATAAACGTGTTTGCCTTCCAGGTCGATTACTTTAGCGCCGGCAGGCGGTGAAATATATTCCCCCACATGAGTGATCTTTCCTTTTTCGAAAAGGATAGACCCATTAATGACACCATTAGAAACAGTATGAATTACACCATTTTTAAGCAGAATCGGTTGTTTCTGTGGTGGCGCTGGAATCTGGTCATTTGCAAAAAGAGATGAAAAGAGTATTGTTAATATTAGCCGTTTCATTATTCTTCTCCTTCAAATGTATATGATTCAAATGCATCACAGGAATGAAAACGGTTTCCGCGCCGCCCTTTGGCTTTCATCTTTTTGCCACCATTATCCGCTGCTTTCAATATTTTCTGGATCAAGTCATTTCGCACTTTGCTGTCACGCTTGCGGTAGTATTGATCCTGTTCTAATGAAAAGTATTGTTTTCCGTCCAGCCAGGTTTGTTCACAAATGGAATAGGTGGAAAGAGGATGCCCGGACCAGATGACGAAATCCGCATCCTTACCCAATTCTAAGGAGCCCACGTGTTTGTCAATCTTCAGTTGTTTGGCAGGATTGATGGTAACAAATTTCAACGCTTCAGCTTCTTCAAGTCCGCCATACTTTACCGCTTTGGCCGCTTCAAGGTTCATCCGTCGGGCCAGTTCGTCACTGTCAGAATTGAATGAAACAGTTACACCTGCATTGGACATGAGTGTGCCGTTGTATGGAATGGCATCCACCACTTCATATTTATAGGCCCACCAGTCAGAAAAAGTGGATGCACCGGCGCCGTGTTCCGCTAATCGTTCGGCCACTTTATATCCTTCCAGCACATGTTGAAATGTGGCCATTCTGAATCCATAATCTTCCGCAATTCTGGTCAACATCAGGATTTCATCCTGACGATAGGAATGGGAATGAACCAGTCGTTTCCCTTCCATGATTTCAACCATGGCATCTAATTCCAAATCTCTTCGAGGCGGCATAGATGACCGTTGCAGTTTCACATCCTTATTATAAATGTCCCATGATTTTTTGTAATCCCGGGCAGACATGAATGCATCTCGAATCACTTGTTCCACACCCATTCTAGTTTCAGGGTATCTGCCGTAAGAACGGACACGCTTCACATTTTCACCCAATGCGAATTTGATACCTTGAGGTGCATGTTTCAGAATTAAATCGTTAGAGAAACTGCCCCAACGGAGTTTCATTACTACATTTTGACCGCCAATTGGATTGGCAGAACCATGGAGCAGATTGATGGTAGTCAACCCACCGGCGAGGGCGCGATACATGGCCACATCATTGGGATCTATCACATCTCGCATACGTACTTCTGCCGTAACATTTTGGAAGCCTTCATTGATGGATTCGCCTGCCATATGGCTATGGGCATCAATGAGTCCCGGGGTGACGTGTTTTCCAGTACCATCTATTACCAAAGCATTACCACGGGGGAGAGAAATATTCCGGGCAATCTTTTTTACTTTTCCATCTTGAAAGAGAATATCCCATTCTTTCAAAACACCTTTTGGTCCCGATGTCCAGATTGTGGCATCATTGATTAAAATGGTTCTCGGATTGGGTACATCGCGATCAAGGCCATAAGCTCCTTCAGGAAAGACCAATGAAAGATTACTGGCTTTTTCTTTTTTAGATTTTTTCTTTTTCTTATCGTTGGTGTTATCAAAGAATGCTGTCCATTTGTCTGTTGATCCATCGGCATAGACAACACCACCAGATGCTTTGCCATCTGTTATGGATCCTTTAAAACGAGTTACGCCTTTTTGAAGTATTGTATCGCCATCAACGGAGAATGAAATTCTGTCTTGATCCAATTTATAATTGGCCAGTTTCATTTTTTTCTCGTCAACATTGAGTGAACCACCATCGGCTTTAATTGATAATGTCCATGTATTGTTACTTTCTGACAAAGTCCATTCACCGGCCGCATCCACCAAGGGGTCGGGGGCCACTTCATATTCATTGCCATCAATCCAAACGGATTGCACTTTGGATTTTTCATCAAAATAATTGCCATCAGTTACCACAAGGTTACCTATGAATCCGGGGGCTATTTTTCCCAATCGTTTGGTTTGACCAAACTCTTTAGCGGGATTGGTAGTGAGTGCTGCGAGTGCTGCCGTTTCATCTAATCCGCGGTTGACGGCTCGGGATAAGTTTTTCCGAAATTCCTTTTTATTCTTTAATTCTGCGGAGGTCAGGGCGAATTGAAATCCAGCATCAGCAAGTTTGGCTGCATTATCAGGCGCCATGTCCCAATGTTTTAGTTGTTCTGTGGAATATTGCAGTGCATTCTGTGGATCTGCCACTTCTGGTTTGGCCGGGAAATTCAAGGGAACAATCATGAAAGATGCGGGCATTTTTTCAATCCGACGATATTCATAACCATTGCCCATAATCCAAAGGTTCAATTCAAATTCATCAGCAATATTGGAGGAACGGTCGATATACAATTCATTCCCAGTTCGAAATACAAATGGTTGTTTGTTCATTTTTGCAATTGACAATTCAGCTAAAGAACGGTCTGCCTGAATCGGTTCATTTCCATCGGGATATTTGGTAAGAATTCTCTGGCTTTTGTTATACCAATCTGCATCTAAAAAGCCTTGTCTAATGAAAGCAATGGCACCCAGTAGAGAAGTAGGGTATTCTTTGGCGCCCCACCCACCAGCGGCGTATTCAATCACTTGGGCCACATTATTTGAAAGCACTTTGGGTGTATTGCCCAATTGAACCAATCCGGAACTGCCCTGGAAAATGCCGCCTTTTGGCGCAACATGGGCGGTGGTGAATCCCAATCCACGCAATTCTTTGAGTGCTTTTTCCTTGGGATGAAACAAGTCAGCTCCTTTTAGATAAGCGCGCATATTTGAATTCCAATTGGCTTGGAGGGATGTGTCCTTTTTTACCGTTTCAACATTCAGCCAACTTTCGATAAAACCGGCATAAATGTGTTTCCCATCCATATCAAGAATGGTGGCCTGTTTCGGAATTTTTACATTTGAACCAACAGATGTAATAATTCCGTCCCGTAAGATGACAGTTCCATTTTCAATGGTTTTGCCCGGTGATTTGTGAATCGTGGCATTTGTCAGGGCCCAAGCTCGTGGTGGATTTCTATGAAGTTCCTTAGCCGGCCCAACCTGTGCAGACAGCACAGAAAAAGCACATAGTAAAAGAATTATTTTAGTTTTCATAATGCTCCTCAAAAATTGGGTCCGCGTAGATGCGTCGCCGTTATTCTTTTCGTTAAGTAATTATAGGCATCATCCACCGTATCACAAATTTGGAACAAGTCCAGATCGGATCGAGAGATGACACCTTTATCTGCGAGAAATTCCCAGTTCACCACATTATTCCAAAAGTGACTATCAAATAGAACAATAGGAATCTGCTTCCGTAGTTTTTGGGTTTGAATGAGGGTGAGTACCTCCATCACTTCATCCAAAGTACCAAACCCACCGGGCCAAACCACCATGGCTTTAGCCAAGTAAAGGAACCAAAACTTACGCATAAAAAAGTAATGAAAGTTGATTTCCAAATCATCAGAAATCCATTCATTCCCCGATGTCTCAAAGGGTAGGGAGATGGATAATCCAACTGCCAGTCCGTTGGCTTCAGTGGCGCCACGATTGGCTGCTTCCATTATTCCCGGCCCACCGCCGGATGTGACGATAAAGCGTTTTTTCTTATGCTTGAGTCCTTTGCTCCATTTCGTCATTTTATATGATAATTCTCGGGCCGATTCATAATATCGGCTCATTTCCAGATTCGTTTCTAAAACGGTTCGTTCATCCTTGGATAGATTTTTTGGTGCTTCGGCCAATGCAGCTTTTGCGTCTTCTGCTGATTTCAATCTTGCTGAACCGAAGAATACAATAGTATCCTGGATTTTGTTTCGTTTGAATCGTTGGAGAGGGCCATAGTACTCAGACAATAGTCGGACAGATCGTCCTTCTGGACTGCCTAAAAATTCCTTGTTATAATAAAAACGGTCTTTATTCTCTTTATTCATCTTTCACACTCCTAGTGTTTATGCTTTATTCTTTTTATTAGTGGGGAAGTTAGGGTAGAGAGATATCAAATGTATGTTAGAATAATATTTTCAAATCTTAATTAGAATTTTTCATTTGTTTATAAATCATAATAGTTGTACTATTAGTACATGCAGTACAGAGGAAAATTTTATTTATGGAATTAATCATAAACACCAGCGAATCGGTTCCGATTTTTTCACAACTGATTGAACAAATTAAAAATGCCGTAGCAAAAGGGGACATCAACCTTGGTGATGCATTGCCCTCTGTTCGTCAATTGGCAAACGATTTAGACCTGAACCATAATACCGTTGCGAAAGCATACAAACATTTAATTAGGGACTCCATAATTGAGTCCAAAGGATATCGCGGTACTTTTATTCATAAGGATGCAAAAGCAAATTGTAATTTTGATCTTAATGAAGTAGTCACGACAAAATTAACCGATACAATAAAAACATTGCGGGACACAGGTGCAACAGATTCAGAAATCCGAATTGCATTCGCCAATGTTTTGAAAAACCAGAATAATCCAGGAGCCTAAAATGGAAACCAAGTTTCTTTTTGCCATAGTTTTTTTAAATCAATTATTTTTGATGTCATTTTATTTCCCAAAAAAAATTGCCAATCGAATTCAACATGTGTACAGCACATATCCGCCGTCAAAATTCCCAAAACTTTATCCCATGCCCATTGAATATTATCAGGATAAACAACGAAACTTCAGAATAATAAATTGGTTCATTTTAATAGCCGGTTTGTTTTTATTGAGTTATATGTTTATTTATTTTCCCCAAGATTCACATCGTGAAAGATGGGATCAAGCATTGATTGGTCTCTTTTTTATGGTCCAATTTTCCCCGGTAATTCTTTTAGAAATCGCATCTTTTAACCTTTACAAACTGATGCGAAAATTAGACGAACGTACTGCAAAAAAAGCAGAGTTTCAGCCTCGACGATTATTTGATTTTATTTCACCTTTACTAATGGGAACTACAGTTTTAGTCTATGCAGCCTTCGTTGGTTTCATCTTCTATTTTCAACGATATGATTATCCTTGGTTTGGTGGAATAATGAATATAGTTATTATTTCGGGCACAAACCTCTTATTCATCGGAATGGCAGTTTGGCATATGTTCGGTAAAAAATTAGATCCGTACCAGAGTTTTGAAGATAGAAGAAGACAAATCTCTTTCGTTATTCGACAAATGGCCATCGTTAGTATTGCTATGACTATTTATGCCGCTTTCACGATTGTTGCTCATACATTTGAGTTGCGCCATTTTGGTTCCACATTTATGAGTATATATTTTCAAATAATTGCCGTCGTTGGATTGCGAGCACTTCAAATTGACAATATAAATTTTGATGTGTACAAAGAAGATTAATCGCTTTGTTTGTAAATAGTAAAAAGGGAATTAAATCAAAAATATATTTAATTATTTTTGCATTTGCCGGTACATGCGTTTTATTGAGTTTATTATTGAAAAGTTATGGAATTGAAAACAGTTCTCTTTTTACAAACACTATTATTGGTGAAATTGAAGCCTATCTTAGGTAAATCAATTCGACAACCATTTAATTTTTATACAATCAAAAAAAACAAACATTCATTATGAACAGCCTCGATATAAAACAAAATAAATTTAAGGACTTTTTATTTGATTTAGTCCTATATATATCAGTTATGTTTTTGATTCGAGAAGTAAATATTCCCAATATAGGATTTATTGCCAATGGTCTTTTTTGGTCCTTTACCACTTTAGTTGTGGCATCATGGCGAATGAGAGTAAGAGGTGTCACTTGGAACGATTTGGGTTTACGCAAGCCCAAAAGCATTAAAAAAACTTTAATGGTCACTGGAATTATCCTTGTATTTATCCCTATATCCATAATGATATTTCAATTTTTTAAAGATCAAATACCATTTTTATTAGAGCCAGACATGTCCGAAAAGAACGCCGTTTCTAAATTTGGTAACCTTAAAGGAAATTGGGCACTTTTCTTTTTAATTATACCATTTATATTGATTGAGTCAATGCTGGAAGAATTGTTGGATAGAGGCTTTCTGATTAATTGGTTAGAGCGATTGTTCTCAAAGAAAAATTTTGCTACAGTTTTTGCAGTAATTACCCAAGCGGCAATTTTCGGATTCAGACATTCTAATGATTTTTCCGAAAGATCCATTACCGTTGGTCTTATTGGTTTAGTCATGGGTATTGGTTATGTTACTTTTGGACGAAATCTATGGCCCCTGATAATTGCCCATTGTGTTCTTAATACAATGTCAATGATTGGGAGAGTATGAAAATGAATTTTAATCAAAAAAGGAGAAAATAAAAATGGATAAATATCCTGCAAACCTAACAATCGATTACCCGGAAAAAGCCAATCGGCTTACTGTGTTTTTCCGGTTATTCACGGCCATTCCAATTATGCTTATTCTAGGACTATTATCATATCATGGATATAATAACGATCAATTTCCGAATGAATCATATTGGGTGGGAATTTTAGTCGCTCCGACGCTTTTAATGATAGTTTTTCGAAGAAAATATCCCAAATGGTGGTTTGATTGGAATATTGCATTGACAAAATTCTCGTTGCGCGTATCCTCTTATTTATTGCTGCTACGCCATGAGTACCCCTCAACGGATGAAGAACAGGCCGTCCATGTACATATTGAATATCCTGATGTAGAAAAAGATCTCAATCAATGGATGCCTCTAATCAAATGGTTATTGGTTTTCCCCCATATAATTCTACTCTGTTTTATCATGATTGGGGTCATGCTTTCAACAATTCTGGCATGGATTATTATTTTGCTCACGGGGAGATACCCAAAAAGTATGTTTGATTTTGTGGTGGGTGCTTTGCGATGGGGATTAAGAGTAGGAGCTTACGCAGTTTTATTAACCACAGATAAATATCCCCCATTCAGGCTAAGCGAATGAATAGTAAATTAATCGGTATTGGGGTGGCATTGATCTTTGTTTTAGGAGGGGTTGATGCAGGTACTTGGGAAAAGAAGGATGAATCTCCAGATAACTTTTACGAGCCAGCATCAGCAGTTTATGATTCAGAGCACCATCGCATCTTATTATTCGAGCTAGGCAGATATGGAGGCCAAGTCTATGCCTATGATTACAGTTCAAATAATTGGACTCAGATGAATGAATCTCCAGATAATTTTTACGAACCAGCATCAGCGGTATATGATCCAGAGCACCATCGCATCTTATTATTCGAGCTAGGCAGATATGGAGGCCAAATCTATGCCTATGATTACAGTTCAGATATTTGGACTCAGATGAATGAATCTCCAGATAATTTTTACGAACCAGCATCAGCGGTATATGATCCAGAGCACCATCGCATCTTATTATTCGAGCTAGGCAGATATGGAGGCCAAGTCTATGCCTATGATTACAGTTCAGATATTTGGACTCAGATAGATGCTCCTCCAGATAATTATTAAGAGTCAGCATCAGTGGATTATAATCCAGAACACCACAGCATCTTATTATTCCAACTATGCCGATCTCGAATGAAAAGTAAATTAATCGGAATTGGTGTTGCCCTCGGAATTAGCTTTGGTGTTACGATTGGATCTGTTATTGGTGCCGTAACCGGGAATGTTTCATTTTGGGTTGCCATGGGTGTGTCTTTCGGTCCCGTATTTGGAGTCGTGATTGCAATTATTTACGGATATATAAAAAATAAAATTGAATAAAAGGAGATAGTATGAAAGTAAAAATATTTTCAAAAGGCGGAAAACTCTTTGGTAAATCCAATACAGCTGTACGCCTTGAAGACGATATTAATTCCTGGTTGGAAAACCATCCCGAATTAAAGGTTTTTGAAATAAAGCAATCTTCTTGTGGTGGAAGTATGGAACCGGGACAGCATCTCATTTCTGTTTGGTATGAAACAGTGGCGTGAGCTTCCTGCGAATGCTCGCCACCAACAGGGATGTTGGATGCACTCAATACGATCTAGACCGTAATGACAAGTAGGAGGATTCAACTTAAGTTGATGCTTCATTGATGCTTCATATTTATACAAAGGAAATCCTTTGAGTAGTATAACTTAAAATGAAACTGATTCATCTATCCATGGCGGGATTAATATCCGTCACATCCCTATGGGGCCAATCCTTTCTTGATAAACTCAATACGGATTTCCTCACAGATACGGTTACCATCAGTACCGATTCACTCACTTTTGAATTGATGGATGTGAATGTGGTGGATAATCGGCCCAACAAAGGAAAAGTGTTCTCAATTTCTCAAGGGCGAAAACGGGATACTATGGAGTTTCCCGACTCCACTTTTAAATTAAAAATAAAAAAGGGATTTAACCGATTTATTTATAAATACGTGCCCATCGATATTATCTATGAACTGGATAAGCCATTAGAGGATTTAATTGATTCCCAGCCCGGATCCAATGGGGATTCGGTTAAAAAGACCTTGGAGATTAACCATCTCGAATTTGGGTACGATTATTCCGGTCGCGGTGGTAGCCGAAGGGTTCTTAATGGGCAATCACAATTAAAATCCCCATCAGGTGAAATATTAAATGAATGGCAGTGGGATATATCTTTAAAAAGGAAGAAGAATGAGAAACTTGAGCGATTGTCCGGACGGGTATTAGAGAAATGGGTGAACGACCAAAATGAAGCCATAAAATCCGAAAATATTAATCCGATTTCACCATACCCTTATAAACGATTCATCTTCGGGCGGTTGGACTATGCGAAATTCCCGGACGGGTACCGGGTGGATTGGCATGTGTCACTCAACTATCCAATGGATCAACAACATAAATTTGAACAAGGATTACCAGGATTTGGGGTGACCTATCAAAGAATGGATAGCTATTCGATTTTTTCTTTGTTCAAAAATGGTAAGCAGAAATTTACCCGTTTAAACAAATCTTTCGTAAGCAGATTAACCTATGGTTATGGTGTGGGAATTGTGAATTATGATCCAGATCGATTTGCCAATCTGAAAGGAGATCATTTATATAATATTAATGGGTTTGGTGCTTATAACATTGAATACAGACCGCAATTTCATGAAGGACTTTATGGGGGCATTGGGGTTATTGTTGATATAAATCCCTGGCCAAACATTATACCGATTACCAAGACTGGCGTTCTAATTACTGTGGGAACGATACTGCGATGAAAAAGTTAATTACTATTCTACTCTTTTTATCTACCACCCTAATTTCCCAAACTGTTTCAGGATATATCGTAGATGAAGAATCGGGTGCCACCATCATTGGTGTGAATGTAATTATTGAAGGTTCAGATCGGGGCGCAGTTTCTGATGCCAATGGATTTTTTGTCCTCACAAGGCTTACGGGCGATTCGATTCAAGTTCGCTTTTCTCATATTGCTTATGCTGAAAAACCCATGGTGATTAACTTAACAAAAGGAAGCGTCTATTTAAATAAGGTTATCTTAGTCTCAAAGGTTTTGGAATTAAGCGCCATTGATGTAGTCTCAAACAGGGGTTCAATTGTTCAGCGGGATATGGATATTGCCAGTTTTGAGGTTGATCCTGTTTTACTCAAAGAAATACCACAACTCAATAAGGATATCTATCAGCTTGTAAAACTTTCTCCCAGTGTCACCATTATGGATGAATTTTCGCCCCTTTATAATGTACGCGGGAGTGATCCGGGCGAAAATCTCGTTCAACTGGATGGTATGACTATTTATAACCCCCAACAATCTTTGGGTGGCGGATCATTATTTAACCCCTATGCCATCAAAAATATTGAAATGTTGGTTGGGGGCTTCGATGCCACATTTGGAGGGCGCAATGCATCCATCCTTTACCTCACCACTAAAGAAGGGACCAAAGGAAAACCTCGGGGAGAATTCAAACCATCCACAGAAAGTATCAAGGGGGCGGTTGAATTCCCACTGGGAAACTGGGGGACCGGAATGGTGTCAGGACGATTTGGATCATCTTTAACCACGGATATTATATTTAATTCACCCAACCACGGTTATGATTTAAATACTACTTTTTTAACGGAATTTGGAGAAACGCGCTTACGGTTTTCTCTATTCTCAAATCTCGATTATTCGGATATGAATTTTGGGTTTTTCAAAGTCTTTATGGATGATAAGATTACAGATAAATATGATTTTGGGATGAAAAATGATTCCCGAAATCTGGCAGTGGGGATCCAGAGCAGGTCAATCCTTTCACCATTTTTAATATTGGAAACGCATCTATATAAATCCAGTTTTAGAGTTGATTCCCGCTCATTCATGGCTTTTTCTATGAAAGATACTATAAATAATATTGATCAGCGGTTAGAGTATGAAACACGGATACTAAACTTGGTTGATGAAAAAACGGCTAAAATAAAATTAACCGGATTTTTGTTTTGGGGCCAACAAATTTCCCTTGGTGCAGAACTGAATAAATTTTCTTTTGAAAATGCACTCGGATTGAATCAATTAAATCGCGATGTCATTTCCCATAAACCGGATCTTTTGGCATGGTTCATCCAGGATAAAATTGAAGCGGGCCCCGCTCTGTTTAAATTTGGTGTTCGAAATACAAGATTAGAAAAAGAATCAAATTGGTATAATGATCCTCGCGTTTCCCTAGCGCTTCGCTTTGGAGATAAAACATTCAAGGCAGCCTGGGGCATATACCGCCAGTTTTTAAAATCCATGAATACCAGCGATGTAGAGGCAAACCAAACTACAGATTATTATTTTCCCCTTACCGATAAAGATCCTCTTACTTCTGAACACCGCATCATGAGTTTTGAACATCGCATTTCGGACCACTGGGAATATTCAATCTCGGCTTTCCACAAAGATATGTCTGTCCTATATCAATATGATTACCAATTGGCCCTGAAGGCAAAATCAGAAACAGAAACTTTGGAGCGAGGGAAAGGTTTTTCTTATGGTTTAGAAGGTATGGTTAAAGGAGAATGGAATCGCATTTCTGGCTGGGTGGGTTATGCATGGTCCGTGAGTAAGCGCAGTTATCCATCGGTCATGGGGGGCGATTATTATTTCGCCACCGGCGATCAAACACACCAAATTAAATCATTATTGGCTTATCGAATAAACAGGAATATTACATTCAGCACTATCATTCAACTTACATCCGGTTATCCTAAAACATGGGAGACAGGTGTTTCCAATCATTTTGTGTATAATCCCTTGGCCAATGATGTGGGTATTTATGGTGAATTTATTACACCGGTTAAAAACAATGTCCGCTACCCCGTGCGAATGAAATTGGATCTGGGATGGCGAAAGAAGCTCCGCAGTGGTTTCGGATTTCAGCTGGCCCAATACTTAGGGACGGACAAGGCTTATTACACCATGAAGGTTAATAACGTTTTATTCCTCAGGAGAAATCCATTCATGTATATGTATATCCCGGAATATGGTTATTATGGGTTCGGGAATTTTATGCCGCCATCAATTAGTACAGGATATACGCTGGAGTTTTAATATGAAAAAGATTACCATCATTTTCTCCGTTCTGTGCATTCTTTCCTGCGACCTGCCAACTTCTCCGGGACCTATGCCCACCCATATCGAAGAAACGGAATACGAACCGGGACTCAATATTTTTGGCATCCTCCGCGTGGATGAAAGAAATTATGGTACATCCTTTGTTAGAGTTGAACGGGCATATCAACTTCATGAAATTGAATTGGAACTGGCATTTGTACCCACAATTGATAGTGCACATGTCCAAATCATTCATCATCAAATTGATACGACTCTTTTCCCATTTAAATATTCCGGAACTTATGATAATGAAAACTTTATTCCGAAATCCGGCGAATCTTACAGCATTCAGATTGACAATACTGAATTCCCTGTATTGAAGGGGAATACGGTTGTTCCTATCCCACCAATCATTGTAGAAGATCGTTCAATATCTACAGAATTAGGGTTGAATATCATACCCGATTCCTCCATCCATTTAATCGAAGTATATCCCGTGTATGGTATGGGGATTGATTATGCCCAGCGGTTTACCAATAATAATGAATCGATTCAATACAGTGTGCCGATTCACCATGAAAAAAATGGTCCTTTAAATCGGATTGAAATATTTAGTTACGATAAAAATATGTCGGACTATTTGCAGGCGTTGGTCACCTTGAAACCGCAAGCCTATAATGAAATGGTAAAAACTGTAGAGGGTGGATATGGGGTATTTGGGTCCGTAGTGAAATCGGAAATATATAAATAATCTAATTTTTTCTTTTTCATAACATTGATGAAGATTTTCCACCGTCGTATCTTGTGCCCTGATGAAACGACTATTATTTATCCTCACCTTAGTTTGGGCTTGCACACCACCGCTACCGGAGCCCTTTATTCCACCGCCAACAAAACTGCCAACGGATGGCGTGAATTCCCTTTCTGAGGGGTTACTGACAGAATATGATATTTGGGAATTTTTAAAGGAAACCCCCAATGAATCTGCTGTGATTGAAATGTTGGGTGCCCCCGATTCGGTTTGGGCTAGTGATGAACAACCTTATTATATCATGTATTACTACCGTCCTGAATTAAAGGATTATAATTCAATTGAACTCAATACAAAATCCCGAAATGTTACCGGTTACGAATGGGATGAATAAATGGTGTTTTCTTATTCAAAACTTATATTACTCCTCGTCCAGTATTCTGCGGGACAGCTCTCTTGAAGGAGAGGATTGTGGCGGGATGAGAAAGCAATAAAAGGGAGTAAAATATGGGACAAATATCAACAGTTGAATATTTAGGTGATTTACGAACGGAGGCGGTTCATTTGGAATCGGGTGATCGAATTCATACAGATGCACCGAAAGATAATGAGGGAAAGGGTGAGGCGTTTTCTCCTACCGATCTGATGGCCACATCACTAGCCAGTTGTATGATAACGGTCATGGGTATAAAGGCACGGCAGCACAATATTGATATGGATGGGACAAAAGCGGATATCGTGAAAGAAATGGGCGCAAATCCACGGCGGATATCTGTGATTAAGATTAATGTCCATTTCCCGAAAAATTATTCAGAGAAGGAGAAAATACTGCTTGAACGCACGGCCCATACTTGTCCTGTTGGGAATAGTCTCTGTGATGGTTTAGAAGAGGATGTTAACTTTCATTATCCAGAAGAAAAATAAAAATAATGCAACTAAACAAGCGTTGAATATCCACAAACCAACACCTAATTTCTGCTTCCTCAAATGGCCTCAGAATTCAAGCTAGCTCCATCTATTTTATCTGCTGATTTTTCAAATCTGCAATCAGCCCTATCACAATGCGAAAAAGGTGGTGCCCACTGGATTCATGTGGATGTGATGGATAATCAATTTGTCCCTAATTTGACGATTGGCCCACCTGTGGTGAAATCGATACGGCCTAAAACGAATAAATTTCTGGACGTCCATATGATGGTGATTGAACCAGAAAAACTGGTAGAACCATTTGCAAAAGCAGGTGCGGACTTAATCACATTCCATATTGAGGCAACGGATGATCCCCAATCGGTGATCGACCTTATTAAATCCACCGGGACGCAAGTGGGAATCTCGATAAAACCATCCACGCCATTATCAGATATTGAACCATTCTATGATCAAGTTGATCTCATTTTGGTTATGAGTGTTGAGCCGGGATTTGGTGGGCAGGGATACGTTGATGGATCCACGGAAAGAATTCGGAATATTAAGAAAAGATTAAAAGAACAGTGTTTGCAGGATAGAGTGTTAATCGAAGTGGATGGTGGCATTAAGCTCCACAATGCAAAAGAAGCAATTGATGCAGGCGCCGATGTATTGGTAGCCGGTTCTGCTGTCTTTGGCGCGGATGATCCCGTACAAACTATTAAAGATTTTTATAACTTAGGAAGCCAAGAAGGAAGTTAAAGAAACGGAAATTTCGTGCGCTTTAGTGTACTTAGGGGCTAATTATAATGAGAACATACCAGGATATAGATACTTTTTCAGAATGGACTACCGAGGAGCAAAACCAATTTGCACTGGCGGTCACCAAAGGATTGATCATGGATACGGTCCGCAAAGCCAATTCTGGTCACAGTGGCGGACCTATGTCATCGGCGGATTTTACCCAAATCCTTTTTACTGAATATTTGAATTTTGATCCCAATAATCCCGATTGGTTCAACCGCGATCGGTTCGTTCTTTCAGCTGGTCATGAATCGGCACTTATTTATGCAATGTTGACCCAAATCGGTTGGCTAAATATGGATGATATTCAAAATTTTCGTCAACTTCACAGCCGTACGCCGGGCCATCCAGAAGTTGAAATTCCCGGCGTTGAAGCCACCACCGGCCCATTAGGACAAGGCTTCGGAATGGCCGTTGGTATGGCCACAGCCGAATCTATGTTGCGGGCGCGGGTTGGCGATTTGGTCAGCCATTTTACTTATGTGGTCGCCGGCGATGGCGACTTTCAAGAACCGATTACATTGGGTGCCGGTTCCATGGCAGGTCATTGGGGTTTGTCTCGACTCATTGTATTTTATGATTCTAATAATGCACAAATTTCTGGAAAAGTGGATCGTGCTGATTCAACCAATTATGCCCAGGTTTTTGAAGGATTCGGTTGGCATGTTCAGGAAATTGATGGCCATGATCATGAACAAATTCGAGAAGCTATTGAAAAAGCCCAAGTCGTTGATCGCCCAAGTTTAATTATTGGAACAACAATAATGGCACAGGGATCGGCTAATATGGAAGGAGATCATGAGACTCATGGTGCGCCACTACCACAGGATGAGATTGATGCCACCAAAGAAAAATTAGGTCTCCCAGATGAACCATTTTATTTACCGGAAGAAGTGCTGAATCACTTCCAAACCCGTTTTGCAGCATTAAACGAAAATGTAAGTGAATGGAACAATGCAGTCTCGAGCGCTTGTGAAGACAGCACATTTAAATCGGTTTGGAATGCAACAGTTATGGATCAATTGGGTGATATAGATTATCCCAAATTTGAAGCTGGTACATCGATTGCCACCCGTAAAGCTTTCGGCACCACGCTTGATAAATTTGCCGAACAAGTGCCGTCCATTGTAGGTGGTTCAGCAGATTTGGAGCCGTCAAATTATACAGGAAATTTCGCCAAGACTTACGAAGATTTCACGAGAGAAAATCGATCCGGGCGTAACCTTGCATTTGGCGTACGGGAATTCCCTATGGCAGCAGCAATGAATGGCATGGCACTCCATGGTGGTGTGATTCCTTTTGGAGGAACATTTTTAGTTTTTGCCGATTATGAACGGCCGGCTCTGCGATTGGCAGCCATTCAACAATGTCGGGTCATTCATGAATTCACCCACGATTCATTTTGGGTTGGGGAAGATGGCCCAACACATCAACCTATCGAACATGCCATGGCACTTCGCACGATACCCAATTTCAATGTATTTCGCCCAGCAGATGCCAAAGAAACAGCAGCATGTTTTCGATTAGCAATTGATCAAAAGGAAACGCCGAGTGCATTGTTGCTCACTCGTCAAGGCGTGAAAGTTTTGAGTCAAGATATGGATGCAATCGTTGAAGGTGTATCCAAAGGCGCTTATGCTGTTGTTGATTGTGAAAATCCTGATTTGGTTTTTCTTGCAACAGGATCAGAAGTTGGTTTGGCAATGGAAGTGGCTGCAACAATGAATGATAAAAATATCCGTGTGGTGAGTATGCCTTGTTGGGAAATATTTGAACAGCAATCCCATGAATATATAAATGCACTTATTCCACGCCGAGGTGCTATGAAAATTTCCATGGAAGCGGGAATCACGATGGGATGGGATAAATATATTGGCCCTAACGGACTTTCAATTGGTATTGATCATTTTGGCGCGTCAGCGCCGGGGAAAGATTTAGCCCAGGAATTTGGTTTTACTGCAGATCAAGTTGAATCAAAAATTAGAGATCATATAAACAAACTACTATAGCCACGAATGCACGAAGACACTAAGTAAAATGAAAAGATATATTATAAAAGAATCCTTAGAGCCTTTGTGTCTTCGTGGCAGGAATGAAAATGAAAATACATATTGCAACAGACCACGCCGGACTTGAACTCAAAAATATCATTCGGGATTATTTAATTGAAAAAGGCCACGCCGTAACTGATCATGGGGCTCACGAATATGATGCTTTGGACGATTATCCCGATTTTATTTTTCCTTGTGCTCACGCTGTAGCGGCGGACAAAGAAAGTCGCGGAATTATTTTAGGCGGTTCGGGACAAGGAGAAGCTATGGCGGCTAATCGAGTGAAAGGTGTAAGAGCGGCGGTTTTTTATAATGGTCCGAAAGAAATTGTGAAACTCTCTAGAGAGCATAATAATGCCAATATATTATCTTTGGGTGCCCGGTTTATGTCTGAAGATGAAATTTGTGATATTATAGACTTTTGGCTGGATGAATCCTTTGAAGGGGGACGACATCAGAGAAGGATTGAAAAGTTAGATCAATAATGAATTGGGCTCTGGCCTAATCTTTAATACATCGAACGCAATTTCCATCTCCTCGCGCTCTGTTTCCAATTAATACATTATTTAAACTGATCCCTAAAACGCGAGACTCTGCTCCGTTTAAGTTGCTGGTTCTATAGCCGACAAAATTGCCTACATTTCCAATGGCACCAGTCATTCGACTTCTTGCACCACCCATTGGTAATTTTAAAACGGATGCCAATGCACCTGCTGCATTACTAGACACCCAACTTAATTTTTCTGCTTCCCATTCTGCCACTGTGGGAATTCTAAACCCTATAGGGCAGGGGTTATTTATTCCATTTACACCTTGCCATAAAGAATCATTTTGGGGAGATATCCAATTGTCATATCCGATAACAAACTTTGAATGGCCGGGAGAAGTCGTGTTCGAAACTGTATTTGTAGTTGAAGATGTCCTTAGCTCATGCCCATCAGTGTCTCTTCCCCATTGATATAACGAACCATAAGAATTTATATCAGTTGATGAACTGGCAACGTTACTTGCGCCTAAATTTCTATCCATCCAAATTCGTCCTGTAACGGGGTTAGTTACAGTACCGGATGAATCAGAAGATGTGTCAAGTAGTTTTGATTCTTCGTCCGCATCATTATCCGAACAACTAATAATAAAAATTGATAAAAGCATTATATGTATCAGATTAGATTTCATTTAATATTTTGCCTCAGGTATTGGTAAATAATAATGATTAGACATGAACTATAAAAAAAGGTTAAACCTTAACGTTGGGAATAAAGGGCGTTTTAATGCCTTTTATACATTGCTATTAAGTTTTTCATTTCTTAGGATTTTCACAATACGACTATATATGATTTTAGATAAATTCCAGTCATATCCATCAAAGTTAGTTGTATTATTAAATTGAATAACAACCGTGTTGATGTCTTTGTGGTATTTGGCAATACTCTGATAGCCAGGAACCAGACCTGTATGCTTGTACACGTAAATTGAAGAATAGATTTCCTTTTCCCCTTCATCGAACAATGATCCATCGTTTAATGCCCGAAGGAATATACCCACATCCTCTGCTGTAGCTAACATTCCATTGCCATCAGTCTTTAGATCGTCCTCATACCCAACGTAATAGCCACTCATAACATCGTCTATATTCACTTCATTAAGTGAACTGAACGTATTGTTCAGCCCGAGTGGCATCAAAATTTTCTCCTTGATATATTGGCTATGGCTATAACCGAC
>Ga0257118_1000506_pt1 | contig 35277 bp, 40 predicted proteins | sample SI112_150mmetaG_FD_190156 | JGI IMG/M metagenome (GOLD analysis project Ga0257118, IMG submission 190156) | Marine microbial communities from Saanich Inlet, British Columbia, Canada - SI112_150m | ecosystem: Environmental > Aquatic > Marine > Inlet | place: Canada: British Columbia | collected...
CGTGATGTACCACTGTGTGAGATCAGTGCTGTTATCAACCGCGAACTCAGAGATGGTTAACTGCGCACCTGTGAACGCACCACCCAGTGCTAGTGCGTCGATGCTGTTAACAATGCCAACAACAGCGCCGTTATTCCAAAGCTTATCCCCAACCTCAACCTTGTCGCTTCGTCCATGGAACACTCTACCTGCGTAAGCGTGTGCACCCGCACTTGCCTCACAAGCCCATGCTCTGGAGTAAGTAACCGTTAAGGTGGTGGCCGCAACGATCGTGGCAGAAATGGTCTCTTTATCCGTAGCCAGTGCCTGTACTGAGTCACCTAGGAAGAGGACCGCACCGCTTGCCGCAGCCGCTGCTGTGGACTCACCAATCGAGTACGAGAAGCTAGCTAATGGGTCTAGGAAGAGCGCCGTTAGGTCCGTAGCATCTGTGGCGTCAAACGCTGCTGCGAAGGTTGCTCCATATAGGGCGTTAGCGACGTTGTTACCAACCGTAGTTACGCGGAGAGCGTTAGCCGTTCCGTCGTCCTTAATGGTCATCGAAGTAGTAGCGCTACTAACAGTAGTGCCCTGTAGACCAGCGTTCAGTGCATCGCCGTAGGCTGCCTGCGATGTAAGTAGGGCATCCATGTGAATGTCAGCACCACCCATAACCGAGACGGACAGGTTATTAGCGCCACCTGTGTCCGACAATACCATCTGACCAGTAGTGAGCTGCGAGACAGCCACTAGGTTATTCAAGGCACCACCACCAATTGCGGCGTCGATAGCTGCAACCATACCTGACACAGTTACCGTGGCTCCGCCAACGTTAATCAACTGCGAAGTAGCTGCACCACCCACATCCCACACAACGGTTAGATCCTGTCCTGCACCGCCTGCGGCGGTATCCATGGCGGCTACCATAGCGTCCGTGAAGTCGAAGACAATGTGCCCGTTAATCGCCATGTCACCCAGCTCCAGGGTTAGCGAACCAGGTACGATTGCTTGGGTGTTGAAACCAATTGCATCGACGTTGTAGTCGGTCTCCTCTAGGACTAGACGCCTACTAGGGATACCACCACCGCCCCAAGCGTTGGCGTCTAAGATAGCCCCAGCGACCGCCTCAGTCTTAGTCTTAAAGCCGCTAAAGAGCGTCTCAATAACCGACGCGTCATCGGACTTCATCTCGATGGTAGAGTCGTGCGAATTGGTCGTAGTTGTCACAATGCTTAGGCAGGTGATAACTACACCCTCCTCATTAGACACAGCCACTGTGCTTACAGTTGCGTCCGCACCTAGGGCGGTAGTGAGATCTGCATCAGGTGTATTTGCGCCCACAAATGTGGTCGTGATCCAGTCTGCTCCATTAAGGGAGATGTCCAGAGTCTTACCAGCAATTCCGAATGCGGTGTTAGTTTTGGCAGCTAGGATATTAACCGAGCCAACAACACCAGCGGACTGAGCGGAGCCCGCCGCGTCAGCGGAGAAGTCAATCGGGTCCATACCGCCGGCTAGGTAGTACGTCCTAGTCTGACCGACACCCCACGGGATAGTTAGGTCATCAAAGCAGGGGGATGCTGCTAGTGCGGAATCGTAAACAAGCTCAAGAACTAGAGCAGTAGACGCGTTAGCTACAGAGGCGATAGCGGTTGCTAGCTGTGCGAAGGTAGTGGTGAGGTCCTTATCAATGGTTAGTGTACTAAGCCCAGCGTTCCAAGCAGCGGTATGCCCACCACCGTTGGTGAAGCTAATAACAATGTCGTTGCCACTATCACCTACGTAGTCACCAACTGCGTTAGAGGGGGAGGTCTTGTAGTTTTGGTAACCAAGAGCAGTGACCTTCAGGTAGTTGGCTCCAGTAGAATCAGGCCACTTAACAACACCGTTGCCCGTGCCGTGGGCTAGTGGGATAGTGATCGTCGCTTCCTGCCCAAGGTGCATTAGTTTGTTGGTCTTAGAGCCTGTGGACTTAATACCATGCAGGTACGTCTTAGGGTTACTGAACGCGGGCTGCGAGATAACCGTTCTAGAGATGTTGTGAACCTGGGTGGCACCGCCTGTGTAGGCGTTCCAGTTAGGGGCACTGTCCTTCGAGTACTCCGACAGAGTTCGGTTGAAGTAGCGGAACATCCGAAGATTGTCGCTCTCCAGAACCAGGTCATCCATGTCTGTGACTAGGGGTGACGGCAGGCTGGAGTACGGGATGTCGTAAGACAGGTTGTCGTAGTTACCTCGGCCAGAGATAAGCACACCGACCTTGCTGCTAATGTTTAGTGGGTCACCTGCGGCGTTTGTTTTGAGCTGTAGCGTAGCGCTAGTTCCCTTCGCCGCAGTTAGCACCACTAGGGTGTCGTCAACAAAGGAGGCAGTTGCGTTAGCGGAACCCAGCGCAGTGTTTAGCGTGTTAAGAATAACCGCCTGCGAGATGGCTGCACCGCCGATAGATACCGGAAAGGTAACCGGCTTATCCACACCATTAACCGTGATGGTCATGGTGGTACCAGAGATACCCGGGATTGGATCGGCTACGATGCCATCACCAAGCAGACGTGCTGCAGTAGTGACGACAGCGCTCGAATTAAGCGCGCCCTCAGTGGTAAGTGCTTCCACGATTTGGAAACATGGTCCGACGATACAAGGAATCAGAGTGGGTGTCAGAACGGTGGGAGACTCCGCTGTGACGACCTGTGTGATTTCTACGCCGGGACGTGCGCTTGTGGCCATTATGCTAACTCCTAGCTATTAACTCTGCAGGGTAGGTTCGCCCTCTTGCAGTTGTAGATTAACAGCGCGAACAAGTGTGTGGAAGTCCTGACTTTCTACCGAAATGCGGTCCTGAATCCATATAGGTACATGGATCTGAACCATTTTCCACTCTGGTCTACTTGAGCCTGGAACTAGTTGTCCCATGGCTGTCTCAGGGGTGATGGTAATGTTATTGCCAATGGCGTGTAGCCGACAAAAACGATTAAGACTTCTCTTAAACACCGGGATCATTCTGAATATCGTGTACGCAATGTCCTGCGCCTCTAACCCCTCTCGGGCCACGATGCTCATTGTAATCGAAGTTCCGATAAGATCAGAGTATATGGTCCTATTATTACTGAATACCGGTTGCTCTGACTGACCTAAAGATGTGCCGGACCAAGAGGCAGGACCTCTAGACGTGGAAATGATTGGCCTTTTATTTGTCTTTGCTACTTCGTCTGGATTCTGGTCAGTGATGATAATTTCTGTCTCATCGAAGTTAGGATGCCACCTATGCTGACCAACGGGGCGATACCGGTACAGACCTTGCACCCAAATAAGCCAACTACGAACCGCTAGCCGTAGCCGGTCTTCTGGGGGGCACCAAGAGAAGTCGCTTGGGATTGGATTGATATTACTGGACTGGCTCATGACTTAGTTCCAAATACGCCCAGAATGGTGCTTGATAGGCTATCGGAGTCTAGCGTCTGGGGGTTGGTATAGTTCCGCTCTGGTGAAGCGATGAGCGCCTGTATCTCCGCGTCAGTTAGGTTCAGTGGGATGCTGTATTCAACATCCCCCTTAGGTACTTGGTGAATGGTAACTTGCTGCCTAATTAAAGCACGCGCCTTCTTAATCTTAGACAGGCGAGACCCTACACGCCATCGGACATTTTCTGCCTCGAGGATGAGGTCACCCTCAAATACCTCAGGGTAATTACCCATCAGTAGCATCGTGTCCTGTGACTCTAGCGACGTAAACCCTGCGTGCACTGTTTGTTCGTCAGGGGTAACGACCATGCCGTATACCTGTACAGGTGCGTGGTATCCACCTACGTATCCAGTGCCAAAACATGCCTGGCAGTTGCCGCGTGTCCTTCTCTGCATAACGTGGTCAAAACATACGGAGCACTTTGTGCCTGACTTCTTTCTAGGGAACACCCAGATCTGCCTTCCACTAAACTCACGTAGCTTGAGATTGTTAATCCTAGCCATCTCTAGTGCGACTAGGTCAGGGCGGGCAGCGAGTTTAGCCCCACCCAATGTTGGGTAGACCGCATCCGTAGATTCACCGTCAGCCGTCTGCTTAGCTACCTCTCGGTACTGCACACGGATTCGATACCAGAGCTTGTGGTAATACGAGTGCTGACCCTTAACAGTTGTGTCTCGTACGTGGAACTGGTTTACCACCGGAACCGTGAGAGCTACGTAAGGGCCAAACTCATTATCTGATTTCTCAACTATAAACTGGTAATCAGCAATATCGTCGAAGCTGGGTTTTACATCCCAGTAGATATCCAAGAAGCTCAAATCGAAGCTTCGTATTCTGATATCGGTTACTTCGATCATTAAGCATTGTTCTCTGCTCGCTTTCTAGCGAGAGCAAGCCCGGTTAGGCCCGCAGCGCCACCGCCGATGGCTAGATTACGGTTAAACTTCTTAGAAGCGATGCGGTCAGCACGGGCCTTCTTAAGGCCACGACCTACAGCATACCCACTACCAACTAGCGCCGACGTAGGTGCGATACCCGTATCATCTAGGCCCTGGATGAGGGAGCCAGCGGTAATGTTGCCCTCACGGTTTCTAACACTCTTGTTAAGCGCAGCGGCTAGACCACCAGGATCTACGGTACGCTTAATGTCACGGCCTTCCTGCCAGGCGCGGTAGTACTTCTCACCCTTAGACTTGGCGAGCTCTTCTGGATCACCCGCCCACTTCTTAATACGCTTGCTGGGCAGCTTACTTAGCGCCTTCTTGATACCGCGAGGACCCTCGTCGGTTAGGCCTGCTTTAACTGCGGCTAGCGTGCCCTTGCCTGCCCTACCTGACGCCTGACCTGAGTGTGCAGCGCCACGGGCTAGTCTAGATAAGAACGCGACCTTCACACGCATCTTAGGGGTCTTCAGCTTGGTGGTTTTAACACCTGCTTTCTTTAGCGCGTTCTTAACGTTGTCTCTTGAAGCGCTGTTGACCTTAGGCATTTTAGGCGTCTTCACCTTTAGCTTAGGGAAGGACATGGCCTCTTTAGTAAGAGGTGCCTTTAGTTCAAGAAAGAAGCTGCTGGCAGTGAGAAGACCGTCAATGGTCAGCTCTGCAGGCTCCTCGTCCAGTAGGTAGTTTTCTAGGTCGTTCATATCAAGTCCCTTAGCTGTACTCGCTGAGTCCACGGCTGTATGCAGACTTGAACATCATAACAAGAATTGTTCCGTCAACAGTCAGCGTAGCGTTGTCCGAGACTAGGCGAATCCCACCCGGTAGTGGCGTGTGTAGCGTCACACCCATTAGTGTGGGTGTAGCGGACGTTAGGATGTGCGGCGTGGGTAGACTAAACGAATCACTATCTAGGTTGAAGAAGGTAGTGCCGTCGTAACTTCCCTGGATAGTAAAGGGCTCAGCGATATCGAAACCGGTTACCACGATACTGAACCCACGGTACATGGACGAGTTGGGGATAACCGCAACAGCTTGGGCAGGGCCACCAGCTAGAGCTACGGCTACCGTTTCTTTTTTCTTTGCTGGTGTAGCCATTACTCTAGCTCCTCAAAGTATCCGTTAATTAGCGCGTACTCGGATGACACGCCTGACCCGTTCAAAGCATCTCTTAGGTTGATTGCCTGCTTTAGCTGGGTCTTCTTTCTTTCGTACTGTGACTTAAACAAATTTAGCCACTGCATAAGCATGGGTGTTTTGTCTGAGACACTGACCTGGATACCTTGTCCATCCGAGTAAGTCATATGGTTTCTGGTCTGTAGAAGCCCGATGGATTCTATCAGGTGAATGATAGTACCGTTAATGAGCAGAGATACAGAGGGGAAACTACTGAGCGACACGCTATCAATTAGGGGTGGAGTAGTATTCCAATCATCCAGGGCCTCTAGCATGGCTAATGCAATTTGTTTATCACTGGATTCGTATCCAGCAATAAGCCTATTTAGCTCCGGAAAGTCTCGTAGTTTTGATCTAACTAATTGGATTAGATCTCTGATGTACTTCGGTAGACCAGCGTTTACCGATGCCTCAGATCCTAGGGTGTTGGTACTAGGCAGAGTAGGGTCGTTTGCCATTTAGCACCTCGTTACCTCTTAGGAGTTTTCGGCCTTAGCCTTTGGTTTAGCGCGGGACTTGCGCTTCTTGGGAGTAGGGTCGGTCTCGTGTAGGGAGAGGTCTCCACAGTCCACCAAGTGTTTAACAGCACCCAAGGTACCTTCATCTACTTCCATAGATGCGCCTACGGGCAGTGGGTGTGCGCCTACACGCCAGTAGCGCTTTTCACTACGTACCCACATTACTCAACCTCGCTCTTCTTAGTACGCTTGGCCCTAGTCTTTTTAGGGGCGGGCTCCGCCTTCTCGGCAGGGGCCTCTGGCTCAGCCTTCGCGGGAGCAGCTTTGGTCTCTTTAGGGGCAGGCTCTTCATACGTGCCTAGCGCCTTAGCGAGATCTTCGCCGAAGACGGTACCTAGAAGTCGCTGGGACTTAAGGGCACCTAGTTTTGTGAACTTATCAATGTTGGCTTTTTGGGCCTCGTAGGCAGCGTCAGAGATAATCATCTCCTGCGCAGGTCCTAGGAACCTAGAGCCAATGCGCATACGACCCTTACGGATAGCGTGGTGCTTGCGGCCCGCCTTGCGGGGGTCGTTACGAGAACCTAGTAGGCTAGTAAGTTTGTATGGCATGTGTGTTTCCTGCGTGCCGGAATGGCACCCCCCTACAAGAGAGGAGTGCCATCCCAAACACAAGTGACTTAGAAGTCAGTAACCTGCGGGAAGAACTGGTCTTCCTCGACGAGGCTATTCAGAGCGCCCAGCGACTCCTCACCAACCGGCAGACGGTTAGCGCGAGTAGTGGCGTTATTTGCCGGGGTAGTAAGCGGCTCAACCGAACCAGCGTACAGCTCCATCTTACGCACAGCCGCCACGTTGGCGATGTACACACAGATGTCTTCCCAAGCCTCGAAGGAGATCTTGTTTCTCTCCTTGTCAGCGTAGAACTTGAGCTTGTTAAGTACGCAGAAACCACCCAAGAACTCCGGCGCGCAGAACGCGTAGATGTTACCGGGACGCAGAATGTCGGTCTTCAGAGTCTTAATGAACTTCCGACCAATGACAGTCTGGTACTTGTAACCATCAACCGAAGTCTCACCGACGATCTTATCGCCCATGTCAGACAGTGCCCAAGCGTTAATGTCCTCGAAGTCACGGTTAGTGATCAAGAACTTATCGCACTCAAGACGCGAAGCCGCGCTTGTACCAGCAGTTGCGCCGTTACCAGCGAACAGTTGGAACATCTTGATGAAGTCGTCCTTCTGAACCGGGAAGATGAGAGTCTCATCACAACCCAGCGCATCAGTAGCGGCAACGGTATTAGCGATAACGTCAACGCCCTTCACCTTACCAACTTCAGCCATACCTGCAGCGACGTTACGAGCCGTGAAGGCATCCGCGTCAGCGTAGGTAGCGCCAAATGTAAGGTTCTGAGCATCTTGCTGGAGCGACTGGCATGCCGACTCCCAGTGATTAAGGGCCACGCGGTCCTCAACTTCCTGGATGTCGTTCACGATGTGACGCTTGATGATCTTCGTGATCGGCATGCGGTATGCCAGAAGCTCTTGCTCAGTCTGCTCGTAACGTAGCGAGCCGATCGAACTAAAGGGTGCTTCAAACCGAACACCGGTGTAGTAATGAGCCTCGGGCTGACCCCGGAAACTCATCGACATACCACGGCTCCACGGCTCCATCTCGACAACCTTCACCAAGGTATCGTGATTCATCGATACTTGGATAGTGGGGTCAGATGCAGACACGCTCATCGGTGGGAGGACTTTACGTAGAAAGCCCTCTTCGCGTAGACGGTCACGAATGTAATTACTGCCGTATGCAGCGATTTTCTCTTTGCCCTCAGGTGAGTCTAGACGTGCTAGAAACATCTCATTAAGGACCATTCCATTATCAGTAGCCATTTGGTTACTCCTTGTTCCTTAGAGGGATTAGCGGCTGATGAGCTGGGGTGTGTCGTAGAGATAAATCTCAACTTCGCCACGGCCAGACACAGCACTGTTAACGGTAACTCGCTCAACGTACCCGATAGCCCAGCCGGAGCTGGCAGCAGGTAGAATTGCGGGGACGATACGGTCGGTAGTTCCCTGGATAGTCGTAGTCAGTGCACCAAGCGATGCGCAAACTAGAGCTCCGGGGACCCAGCCATCCGATGCCGGTGCGGCACCTGTAGCTAGTTGAAAGAGCTTAGTCCGAACACGGACAGCACCCTTCTTGAAAACCGGTACGCGTTGCTGGCCGTAAGCCGCGCGGTCAGACCGCTGAGCCGAACCCCAGACCATGCGTAGACCCGAACCAATGTCTAGGACATTGGCTACCGCGCCATCCTGGTATAGACCGACCGTGCTGATCGCGGTCTTTCCTTGTACGATAACTAGCTCACCATCCTCCGGGGGAAGTGTGAAAGTCGTACCACTGCAGTCCACGTCTTCAACAAAGACGTGTAGGACCGAAGTGGTCGGCTTTACATTCCGGCGGCGAGTAGCGCTAAGAGTTGCAGTTGCCATCTCTTATCTCCTTCTGTAAAAAATTAATTATGCCTGTCCGTTGAGAATAAAATTCTCAAAGGAACTACCACTATCGATCTCGGGGCGTTCCGAAATCGATGCAAAAGACATGTCAGGGGCGGCGAGTGCCACTGCCTCTTTAATGACATCCAGGTCCTTCTCCGAGCTCAGAACATCTGAGACACGCTTCTTAAAAGGAACAGATGCATCACCGAGACCACGGGTCTCCATCATGGCGACGATCTCCTCCGCCTTATCACGCTGCTTATACTCGGCTAGCGCTGCTGCGAGCTTCTCCTTATCCTCCACTAGTGCACGAAGTACACTTGGGACCATACGAAGAACCTCACGGGCAGATTTGTCTTCCTGCGCCATGACTATACCTCCTTACCAACTTTGGCCATCAACCGCTTTCGCAAGAGGTCGGTAGCTGTCTTACGAGCCATAGGCTCTACATCGCCACGAACGCCCGCTGTCTTCACATCACCGTCAGTGATACTCGTATCGGGCTCGTCAGCACTAAACGAGGCCTCAAGGACCTCGGCTAAAGTAACTTCTGCACTAGCGGCCTTCAGGACAGGCTCGTCAGTGTCAGTAACCTCGGTTGTATCCGAGGAGTTGTCTGTGTCAGTAATCGCATTCTCGTCTGCAGTGTCTGCATAAAAGAGCTGCTCATCCTGGTCATCAGACTCGTCTTTCTTGGGCTTCGGATCAGCGTCCGTTACCAAGTGCATACCCTTCAGGCGAGAGATGATGGCACTTGCCATCTCTTCTTTACTGTCGGAGGTCTTCTTGCTGGACTGCGTTAGCTTGGCCTTAAGGCTAGCTTTCAGTTTAGCAGCTACGTCTTCTGTACTAGAGGCGTCAGCTACCTCGGGGGCAATTGTTTCTGGGGTCTCTGACTCACTGAGAATAAATTCAACAGCAGAGGCGAGTTTCTCAACGTAGGCAGACTCTGTGTAACTAGCCGTGTCCTCGTTATGAGAAACGTCAGTACCCTCATCAGCGGTACCTGCCAGTCGCTTAATCAGGTCATGTATTGACGAATCGGACATTGTGGCTCCTAACTTTCGGCGGCTGCCCGCCGAGGCGTGATATGCGCCCCGGCGGACTAACCTTCCGTGGACTTGCAACCTGGTCCAATTATAGACCTTAAGGTTGCAGGTAACAAAGTGGGGATTGGGGCACTAAGGCCTTTTATCCCCACTCAGTGATTACTCACCCGATAGCGCAGCGTGAATCTCTTCAACGTCGTAGCCATTAGCGGTAAGCAACTCAACAGCATGCGCAGTAAGAGCCTCGTCTAGAGCCTCTTCGTCAGCCTCAGCGGTTTTCTCGCCAGCCTCTGCTACGTCGTCACCCAGAGTAGCGTTGTATGCTTCGATGATCTCGTTGGCGCGTGCAAGAGCAGCGTCCTCGAACTCAGTCTCTGCAGCATTCTTCTCTAGGTCACCACCAGCGGCACCTTGGATCTTGGTCAGCTCGTCGTAAAACGAGTGTGCCATTGTGCGCCCGAGGTAGTCAGCTTCTGCAAGCTTGACCTTGTCGTCCTCGGACAGATCACCTTCAGCCGAAGCGGTCTTCTCAGCGTAAACCTCGGTGTTGTCAGCAGCACCCATGGCCTCAGCCAGGATCTCAGCGACCTCATCCTCGGTTAGCTGCGAAAGATCCACACCCTCAGCGGCTGCGACCTTCTCTAGCATATCCAACATCTCAGCTTCCGCTGTCTTCTCAATTAGGCCCTGGTTAGCAGCGATATTTTCGTGCGTGCCGTAAGCCTGAGCTAGTAGCTCATCCATTCCGTTTCCCATCTTGAACTCCTTAGTAGTCGATTTGAGGTGCGCTATATCTGGGTGAAATTCACCCTAAGCACGTACCGTCACTTACACCTTCAGTTTAGTTAGAAGGCCTTTATTTAACAGTCCGCGTTTGTGCAGATTAGTGCCAAGCCTTGTCAACCCAACAAAGACAGACGCTGCTAGAACTGGATGTTTATCCATGAAGCCTTTGATGTTGCCGATTTCACTGCGACCCCGTTTACCTGAAACATGGGCCCCATAAAGATACGCGAGTGGAATTGCCCCAAGCAGAGCGATGGCTTTCTTACTTGCCGTCTTTGTCTGTTCGCCCACAAATGCATCTTCGAATCCGAATTCATCGATCTCCGAGACTAATTCTATATCATGACTCGTAATGTTGACAACTATGGAACTAATCTTTTCAAGTAGTTGTTCCCGGTAGCCATTATAAGCGGCTGATACGACGTCGAGATATGGATCTGGTGCGGCGTATTTAGGGCCGCTATTAATGGCACCAACCGTCGCTGTCTTAGTAAAGTGAACCCGCCTTGCCAGCAATGGGGAGAAGGAGCTGCGCTCAGACATTAGGGGGAGAAGCTCCCTAACTAGACCTTTATCTAGTTCTGACCTAAGGCCGAAATCCATACTTCTATCAACACGAGTAACGGGGCTGAAGATTAGGCCCTGAGAATTAAGTGCCTCAGCCAGTTTAGGCTTGCCCATCTTGTGTAATAACACCCTCTGGAATTCGGAGGGCTTCATGACCATCCCCGATGCTGCAGTGGAGGTTAGTGATTTCTTCCAAGGCATCTTGATCATCATGCGGATGATCTTGGCCGGAAGGCTGGGTTCTTTATTGGTCAGGTGTGGCAGTACTCCGGATGACAGTGCTGGAAGGCGCTTAATCATTTTGGAGAGCTTCTGCTTCTCGGCCACCTTGATATGCATGGCTTGGGTAAGAGACTTATCACGTAGGTTATACATGACAGCCAGGTCCGCAGATGGGGTAGCATTGTAGATACTAGCCACCTTGAGCATGGTGTACCCAGTTCGATCAGCAGGGATCAGTACAAAGCTGATATCGAAGAACTTAGGGCGCGGGTTGTAGACAAACACCTTACGGCCATCAGGTAGAACCTGATTCATCATATTCTTAGTATGAATACAGTAGTCGTTTCGAGTCTTGGACTTGTTACCGCAGATAGAGCAGACGTCGTACTTAACACGACATCCCATGCTTACCGCTGGATGACCGCCTGCGTCTAGCTCGTCTATTAGTTTCTGGTGTCCAAGGTCCCTTGCCTTGTCTCGGTCGATGACCAGGATGATTTCAACACGACGCATGGTCTTGTTGTAGACCGCAAGGCCCACCATGCCCATAGACTTGTCTTGGTCTTTGTTCTGGTGATGGCGGTAGATACCTGCGGTTTCATACGTGCGATAACCGTAAAGGTCACCACCCACCAGGTCTTCCTGAGAGGGGTTAAGCTGCTTCTCTTCGAAGTAGTCGCCATTAATATTAGCGCCGTAATACTCTCCAGCACCAAGCGCGTTCACCAGGATGTAAAGTTTACCGGGCTCGGGCTTAAGGTTATTCGCGTAGGCGGCAACCTCAGGGTGTAGCTCACCTGAAGCAAGCTTAGTAAGCCCATCACCACCGGGATGAAAGGCTTGGACCAGGATGTTTCCATCCTCATCTACTCCTGGGAATGTGAGCAACTTAAGCATTACGCTTCGCCTTTTGTTTAGCCTTGTATCGCTTAACTTCTCTGAGTAAGGCCTTCTCTCGCTTGTACAGACCCTCACCCTTATTAGCTCTACCAGCTAGCGCCCTAGCGCCTACGAATCTACTAATCGCGGTGTCAGCAGCAGATTGAGCTCCACCCATCACAGCTCCAGCAGGACCAGCCATGGCCCCACCTAGTATGGCGCTTATTACCCCCATAGAGAGTGGTGACGTAGCGTGCTGAGATATTGTCTTTTGTTGTTTCGACCACTTCTTAGTTTTGACGCCACGGAGCAGAAGTTTCTTCTCCGTCTTAGAGTAGTTCTTGGACTTCTTCTTAAGGGAGTCCCGGAGGGACTGAGCCTGGAACTCACGTCTAATGTAAGTACTGCCACCACCTGCGGCGGCACTACCGGCTACAGTAAGTCGCTTAAGCTTCTTAGATAGGGGGCGCATACCGGACGCCTTCCTAGTCTTCAGTGATATTAGGCCAGCCAAAGCACCCAAACCCACACCAGTAGCTGGGTGGGTAAGGGCTCTGCTTATTGGGTAAGTTTTCTTCTTACTATTGGCCACGGATTACCCCTTGGAGAAACCGCTCAATTCAGCAGCGCTTGTCGGGAAGATCTTACGCATCGCGCTATCACCCTTAGACTTCTGGCGCTTCTCAGCAACCTCAACAAGGGTCTTAACGTCAACAGGCTGGATGCCCTCTTCCTTAAACTGCATGGCTCTACGCATGAACGCACCAGCAACCAACGGGTCCGAGGCGATGCTCTTGTTGAAGCGGAACAGCGTGTTGAATACCTTCTGCACGTCTTCTGGCTTCTCGGTGCTCAGCTTGGGGTTCTCAGCCATCATCTTCTTGAAGTACATCTTCTTCTTGACTGGGGTAGTAACCGCTTCCTGAGTCGAACTCAGGGCGTCAATACCTCCGCCAATAGCAGCCGCACCGGCACCAAAGGCTAGTGCCTTTCTACCTGCGCTACCCTTACCGAACATACCCTTCACACCCTTAATCATCTTGCTCTTAAGGGTAGGTTTGTTGATACGATTCTTAATCATCTTAAGCGAACCGGCTCCTGCAATACCCGCAGCACCACCAGTCATCCACTTAAGTGTCTGCGCACTGACGTCGTCACTCAGCGCCTTACCGAAGTTCTTTACTCCTTCTGGTGGCCCGCCCAGGCCCTTATACGACTTAGAGAACTGTTGCTTTAGGGTAAGTTTCTTGGCCTTAGTGAGTACTTTTCCACCGTCACGGGACCCACCAACCTGACGTGTTCGCTGTGCGAGGGAGTCAGCGGCCTTGCGAGCTTTTCCTTCGTTAAAGAAGTTACGCTCAGCTTCTGACAGGTTCTTTTTTGGCATTACTGGGGTGTTCTTACGGGGCCTAGCATGCACCGACCCACCAACCCTAGCAGAGCGGCCCTTTCCGCCTCCGGACCCTCCACCCATACCGTAAAGTCTCTTAGCCCTAGGTGGTGTCCTAATCTTGCTAACACGGGGGTGGGTCTGTCCACCTCTACGAGTAACCTCGATTTGTCTACGAACAGCGTTAGCTAGCTTCAACTTTAATTCACGGTCCATAATTAACCCCACGTAGAGTTTGCTAGGGGATTCTGCCCACTAGTACGCTGTTGCATAGCCCGAAGTACTTCTGGCTCGATTCTATTCTTAGGCATAGACTCCTCTGGAGAAAGCGCGGATGCAACATCTCTAGCAGCTTTACTGGTACCTAGCAGGTAGGCGATACCTGCAGCACCCAGCGCTTTACCAGGGTGTTTTCGAGCTAGGCCAACCAATCCACCACGACCATAACGCTGTTTGTAGTGGACAGGTTTATTACCTATCACACCCGCGTAGGCCTTACCTTTCTTTCGGCGAGTCTTGATATCGGCGTAGTCTTTGGCACTAATCTCTTTTAGTCCCTTACCTGGGCCACCGGAGATCTCCTGCAGACGCTTACCTTTATTTACACCACGAGTCTGCTTGGGCCCTAGGATCATACTAGCGAATCCATCACCTACAGCCCTAAAGGGAGCAGCAGTGACTCTACCGACAGTGTTACCTAGAGCTCGCTCACCGAAGTTAAGTCCCTTCTTACCAGCCTTAGCCTCTGCCTCTTTAATAAGTCTACCCTCCGCTACTACCTGAGTAATAGACGCGAGTAGTGCGTTACGTTGGGCTTGTTTAGTAGACAACTTAGGCTCCTTGAGGTGGAACACCTGGGGCCGCTCCTGGAGGAGCCATTCCTGGTGCTGCCTGGGGAGGAGCCATTCCTGGATCCATGCCTGGCTGTGGTTGACCTTGGAATAGGTCCGATGTCGGCTGCACCGCAGCGGGCCCTGCGAGAATGGCCAGTAGTCCTGTCATTGCCATCTTAGTCTGCTCGAGAGCCATAGACGCGGACATCATCTTCTGGGAGATCATATCCAGGTCCTGGGTCAGGCCTGTAATCGGGTTACCCATAGCTGGCATCATACCTGCCTGAGCTAGCTTATTCAGCTCACCATAAGCTACGCGCTCACCGAACTCTTCCTTAATAACTGCGAGAAGACCTGCAGTTTTCGGGTTGGCGGACTCAATAGCGGAGCCGATAACACCGGGCGTATAATGCCACCGCTCGCTTGCAACCTTCACCATGTCATCCAGAGACGCGAGTGTGGCTGTGTAGTTGAAGATCAGCCCGTCCAGATCACTCTGCTGGTCCAACATGAGCCGGTGAGTGTTGGCTGCCTTATGGTCTGTTACTTCTCTAGAGTCTGCCGAGGCGGTCTTTTCCATCTCAGTAGCGAACACATCGCCGATCTCTTGTCCAGGAATGTACTTGTCATCGTTCTTAGGGAGAGCCACAACGTGGGCTACCTTCTCTTTACGGTCACAGTTTGAGTAGATGGCCTCTGCATCAGCCACAGGGAAGTTTACGTTCTTCCCATATCCCTTCTTGAATAGAATGTGGAACGTGGCGACGTTAGCGTGCTCTACAACACGCTTGGTCTGCTCCAGGTTCAGGCCTGCCTCTTTCACCATTGTCTTAATGGAGTCGTTCAGGGTTTTTCCTGAGCGCGAGTATTCCATAGCAGCACCCTTACCGAGCTCTTTTAGCTTGTCGGAGGAGACGCCAAGGTCTTGCTTACTCATTAAGTATGATTCTAGGTCCATGGTCTCACCTATCGTCAATGTCTGGCGTGAGGATATCAGGCCTCGGGTGCATCATCATTGACACTAAAAAGCAGTACAGCATCGAGTGGAGGGTGTCATCGGTAGTACCTGGGGTTCTATCTACGACGGTAACTCTCCTCGCATTATTGTACTCCTTGAAAACAGATAGCAAATCCTGTGCGAATGGGTGTTCCCAACATTCCCATTTAGGGAATTCTATCTCATCCTTACGGTTAATAGCGTTTATCAGCGCCATTAACACCTCGGACCGATTCACCATCCAACGCATTAAATTCTTGTCGAAGTAAACTCTCTTAGTATTTACGTATTGGTAGCGGATGATCTTCCGAATACCGAAGTCACGGATCAGCTCGTCATTGCGGTCCAGGCCACCACCGTAATCGACACCGACAAGCTTAATCTTGTAGTCGTGGATTAACTTTTTGATGATCGGCATCATGTTTACTTGCGTCGATTCCTCACCAACAAAGCGCTTCATGTATACGAAGGAGAACTTGCCTCCGAAATAGCCACCGATAGTGACAACGGTTTTACTATCTCCGTCAGAACCCCAGTCGATACCCATCCATAGATGTGTGGCTCTCTTAGCTAGGATCGCACCCTGCTCGAAGGTATAACCACCTGAGCATTCTTGGAGCGTATCGGTCGTAAGAAGCTTCTCGCTGGAGTCGTACTCCATACCCAAAACCTCATTATAGAACTGGGCGGTGGTGTAGCGGTGCATGGTATCGATGACTTCGTCCCAGCTCACCCAAGGGGTGATTACCTGAGGGATGCGGTAGCCTTCGAATGGTAGGGGGGTAGGTGGGTTGTCTAGCCACGACTTGGTGCGCATAGACGCCCAACGCGCTTCGGGGTGGGCGGGGTAGATTTGGTTACCGCAACGCTCACAGATAAGATGCTTCTTACCCACATTCTCCAGCCTCACGACAATCCAATGTCTTGGGGTGTGGAAGTCGCAGGGAATCACCCACTCGTATTGCGTCGAGTACGCCTGCCAGTATTTGGCAATAGTATTATCTACTGACTTAGGTGTACCCGAGTAACGTTTGTATCTAAACGTGGAGTGCTTCTGGGTCTCTTCGATTACGGGGATGATGTCAGTGAGGATGTCCTGAAGCTCGTCTAGGCAGAGTAGATCAACTTTAGGGATACCACGGGTACGGTCGGCGTGGAGGAATGCATATCGAAGGTCGATCTCAGAGCCGGTGATGAACACCTTTCGAAAGACAGATTGTACGCCTGGGATGAATGTACGAATCTTCGCACTGCTCTCAATGGGTTTGTTGATCTTATCTCGAGAGAAGGTTTCAGTCTGAGACTGAGTGGGGGTCACCAGTAACGACCTAAAGTGGCGTCTAAGGATAGAGTAGATAAGGAGCAGATTACCTAAGTAGGTGGACTTCTCGCTCTGCCGAGCAAACTTCAGTAAGACTCGACGTGCGGAAGTGTCGTATACAGGCAGTAGATATTCTCTCCCCTTAAAGGAGAACGGAATGAGGTCCCCGTCGTCGTTAGGCAGATACATCATCCTTGATGTAAATTCGGATGGATACAGCTTAGCCATATCGTTCTTAGTAATTTCTTGGGATAGTCTTGGACGTACACGCATGTCAGATAAATTTAACTCCGTTATAGGCTGCCTATCTAGAGCGCTAGGCAACACTATTATCTCATTCGAGGTCCTTGAGGAGGTCTGCCATGCTAGGTGTAGGCCCAAGCTTCTTACTACTGCTGATATCCACAACCTCAAACGGGTTATACGCTACTTCCATCCCACCGCTAGGGTTAGCTACCGATCGCGTACGGCCACGCTTACGATTAGGCTCTGACTCATCGAGATCGTTTAGGTCGACGAATGAATCACAAAGGAAGTCTTCTCGGACCGGGACGTCGTACATATAGCACTCGCCGTCGCCTTTCCAAGATCGACCAGACATATAGCCGAAGTGTGCGCATCCAGAACAGCGTTCATAGGGGGTACCTATACGCAGATTCGGTGCGATTCCTATTGGCTTAGTGATCCGATCAAGTACGTTACCCACCAACCATCCTCTTGAAGAACGACGGCTTTTTGGGTGCAGGTGCCGCCTTCTTATATTCGTATCGTACATTTCCCTTTGCGTCAACGTACTTACGGAGGTACTTGTGTGGTTGCTTGATTACGTCATAGAACTGCTTAGTGGTTTTGTGCTTCCGACCAGCCACATTATACATCCACTCATCTGTGGTGCGTGGGGCTTTTCTACCTACGAGCTTACCTAGAAAACCAGGTGTTTTAGACGTTGGGGCTACGCTCATATATCTACGGGTATCCACCACCCTCTTCTCAGGAGCACGGAACTCCTGCCCACCAAGACGTCTAGCTCTGGCTTCAGCCTGGAGGATGCGTTCGGGGTTAAAGTGGCCATCTAGTGCATAGAACGCTGTGGCATTCTTGAGGTCCAAGCCCTCAGCTCCGGCACCGGTTAGAACGATTACGCGCTTGCTGCCCTTCTTGAATTCTGTGATGCCTGCATTCCGGCTCATCTCAGTCACTTTGGAACCACCGACGTCAGTACCTTTACCGACGAATAGTGCGGGCTGGATACCCATCTTACGGAGCCCAGCAACCAGTACGTCCGCTCCACCACGAACCAGGTTGGAGTAGAGGACGACCTTATGATTGGGATCTAGGTCCAAGTGAGACTTAGTATCACTGAGCATCTTCTGCACTTTAGGAGTGCGGTGTGCGCTTTGCTCTAGCGATACGTCTGACCTACCTGAGCTCACGCTGTTGGCCATTCTCCTGGCCTCGGTTAGTTGCGCAAATAGGAGGTTGGCGTCCTTGACGGTGATGTTCTTATCGCGTCGTGCGATAAACTCTTTGGCAGGTCCGAGTTTGTTTAGTGCTAGCTGGTATAGCTGGAACTGCTCATCGGACATAGGAACCTTAACGTTCTGTACATCCTTGCGGGGCATGCTCTTGCCCTTCATATCCGACGTGGTGACATAATCAATTCTAGGAGCGGTAACCTTGGCGATACCTGCCTCGTTCTTAGGGCCGATTACCTTCTTAGTCCTACCACTGAATCCCTCTTCGAACCCAATCGTCTGGGTGAACTTACGCTTAAACTCGCGTGGGGACATGCCTCGCATACCCTCACTAATTGTGAGTAGTGTGGCGATCTCTTGTGGATTGTTGTTAACCAGTGACGCAGTTAGTCCAATGAAATTAGTCGAGTGCGCCCTAGCTGCCACCGCTGCCTTAAACACACCCGCCTTCTCATTACGCACCTTGTGAAACTCGTCGAGGATCAGTGTATCAGCACCGGTTGCCTTCATGAGACCGATGGGGTCCTTACGGAACATTGAGTAACTGACCACGGTGTAGTCTTTGTCACTACCGACAGACCCCATGGGGACACTGCCCGCTCCGGAACCAATTATCTGGTGAGAGCTAGTTGTAAACTTCTCCACGCCATTCTTGGCAAAGTTCTTCCTAAGGCCAGCAGGGGTCACTACTAGTGCCTTAGTAGCCTTACCCTCATGACGCATCTTCTCGAAGCCGTACACGGCGGTGACGGTCTTACCAGTGCCCATTTGGTGAGCAAGGATAAGCTTGCCCTTGTTGGAGAAGAGCTTATCCACCGCAGACGCCTGATGGGGATATGGCGCAAACCACTCCTTCATCGCAGGTATGTCAGTACCGCGCTTCTTCTCTACTGGCGCACCTTCAGCGTGCTTCTCTATGTACGAAGCTAAACTCATTATCGTTTCTTTCTCGATTTCTTCTTTCTGTTGGTACCGGCCAGGTGACCAGCAGTTAGGCCTAGTGCGGTGGGGGCACCTAAGCCTGCAGCCAGGTTCCCTCGCTTACCACTAAGCATCTTCATAGCCTTACGCTTACCTGGCTTGCTGATGCCTGACGAAGCAGCACCTGCTAGCCCGGAACGGATAATTGCTCCGGATAGATTCGCACCTGACTGACTGGCTGGGGAGATGAGGGTCTCCATAGCCACGCGCTTGGCTCTGGATGCTGGCGATCCGGCTAGCCCAGGCATAACCGCGTCCTTAATGCCTTCGGCAACCATGTCCTTACCCATACGCTTAAACGCGGGTAGGTGTTGCCCTAGACCCTTGATTCCGCCGAGCAACCCGTGGGCACCCATCGCCGTGGAGCCAGGTAGGCCACTAGCCATAAGTCCACCACCCATAGCGGCAGTTAGCGCGTCTGGTCCGTACTTACCAATAGCCCCTTGGCGCTTACGCGCGTGGTAGCCCTTGGGTAGTCCGTTGGAGTCTAGGACTCCTCGACCACGGTACATCACCTCTTTGTATGCTGGCTCGACGTACTTGCGTACAAACTTGTTGTTGCTCTTTTGGTATAGGTCTTCTTTACCCAGAGCCATCCGGGTACCCCTATCAAACGATGATAGGATAGGAGTTGGGTCACCCTTGGCAGTGTAGGTAAGCTTGGGGTTATTAGCGATTTTACCTGACAGGTTGGATAACACCTCGGCCCTACGCTTCTCAGGGACGCCACGAAGTAGCTTGCCTAGTTGCTGACCTGCCTGCCGGTTGATGCGCAGTTCGGGCATAGTAAAGCCTAGGGCGGCTGCGCCTCTAAACCCTAGGTTCTCGTTACCAGCAACTCCCTCCCTAATACCCACGGCGAGCTGCCTAGCTCTGGCCTCATCGACTAGGTTCTTAGCGCCTCTACCACCGGGGATAAAGTCTAGCACTCGGCTAGCTGTACCGCCCCGCATGAGTCCCTTAGTGGACTGATGTACAAACGGAAGCGCTGCGAGTTCAGCAACACTGGCTGTCTTCTTTTTCATAGCATTCCTAGCCGCAGAGATGACTCCCGAGAGGGCTAGACCACCGACAGCGCCACCAGCTAGACCGCCTGCAACTGCTGGTCCAGTAACCTTAAGCGCCTTAGCGACGGCCTTATGGAAGGAGACACCCTTCTTGCCTTGAGACGCGAGGGACCCAACAAGCTTCTCACCGCCACGGCTGGCACCACCAACAGCCGCACCACCAAGTGCAGAGGATAGGTACATATCCTTCTTGTTCTTCTTCTTTTGGCCGTGCGCTAGGGCAGCGCCCATAGCTAGGGCGGCAGGGAGTTTGTACCCTACGCGCATACTACCTAGGCCTAGCCCCTTGATTGCTGCGGACCGTGTGCTTTTACCGCTAACCTTACTTGCGCGGTAGCCTTCGATAGCACCCTTCTGACCAGCATAGACAGACGAGCTTGCACCGATAAGTGCGAAGCCTCGTTTACGCTCATCCGAATCCTTTGATTGTGCGAGTTGGATACCTTTGAGAAACACTGGTGCGGAAAGAATACCAATACCGGCACCGATAGCACGACCAGAGCCACGACCGGCCACGCCCTGCTTAAGGCCCTTTAGGATGGGTAGCTTTCTCTTAGAGAGCTTAGACTCGACAGCATGCTCAATTGCGCCCTTAGGTAGGTCACCCAGAACGGCCTTAGCGGCAAACGCGGGTGCAGAAGCAGCAAGAGCTGATGTGTAGCTAAGGTTATTTGACCGATCCGTTGACATGAGCTTTTACCAGGTTCGCCAGTCGCTTAGTAAACAACGGGAGGATGGTCTCCACCACCATTATAGGAGACGGGGTAAATTCAAAGTACCAGCTTTTGGCCTCAGGTACGTACTCAACGACGGGTGGGGGTGGCATGGTTTTCACCATTGAGATCATTTCTTTCAGTGCGGATTGGAATCCAATAGGGAATTGGTTCCCCTCACAGAAGAGCTGAACCTTTACACGGTTGCCGTCTACAAAGTACTTAGCGGTTATTCCCTCAATAGGAATTACCAGGTCTTTAAGAGTCACCGGTGCGAAGTTGGGTAGCTGCATACTAAGTACAGCCTCGATCTCCTCTAGAGTAGGCATCTGCGTGGTCATTCGGTGCTCCCAGGAACATTAGACTCAAGCTCTGCCTTCACCTTATCTAGATCCTCTAGAGAGGTAATCTCACGCCTACCTAACTGAATGGATAGTTGGCGTAGCTCGGTTAGGATCTCACGTACACCGTCACCAGAACGGTTGAGGATTTCAGACGCCTTGAATACGTTCTCAGCCCAAAGTTTAGCGGTCATAGCCGTATTACGATCGTTCTTCATCTCGTTAGTTTCCATGAACCGCATTGCAGACTCATGGAACATACTCTTGATGACTTCCTCTTGGGGGATGTCTACGCGGTACCCAACCTTCCAAAGGGCAAATTCGGGGCCCTGATTATAGCAGGCGCGAAGATCTACCCCTCGAGGGTGCTGTCTAAAAATAGAGAACCACTGGTCAATGGTGAGCAAGTCACGATTCCAGAAGTAGTGCTGGTACATCTCCAGTACCCCTTCGGGTACGAGCTGACCAGTAATCTCTTTGGTGTAGTAGCTGACTTCAGAGTGCTTCATGCCCGCTAGTATAAGCGGCTCGATAACAGGCCGAACTCTAGTGTTGGACAGGAGGTCTCTAGCGGCGACAGCATCATCATCCTGTCTAGCCAAGGAGACAACTTTCTGTCTACGAATCCATGGACGTGCAGCTTTGTACTGATATCCAAACGGTTTGGGTTTGGATTCCTTAAGCTTCTTATTGAGGAAAGAGAGGTACTCCTTCGTGGGCTTAATAACCCCGAGGAGATCTGCTGAATCCTGAATCTCAGACTGGTTAAGGCCTGAAAACAACAGCATGTACTTAAGCCAATACTCGTTAGGTAGTCTCTGCACCTGCCCTCAACTGTAATTTCTTGAGACCGTTAAGTGCTCGCTCAATTCCGTTAAGGGCTGAGGACACTGCTGCCTCTGGGATATCTGTGACACCAAGGCGTACACCGATTAACAATTCGGCTAGCTTTCCAACAGACTCCTCTAGTTGCGGCACGGAGTCAACGTAGTTCTGAACATTCTCTGGCGTAACGAAGTTCAGGGATAGGACCGAATCCACAGTATCGGAGTTATTAAGGGAGGCCGCTTCCTTAATAAGATCGATCTTAATGTCTTCAACTATTAGCGCGGTAATAGCGTCTACACCGGCAGTCTTGGTCTTGTTGGTGAAGATCGCGGTGTGTACCGGTACGAACTTAACCGGGGCCCCAGCCTTAGCGGCAGCAATCTTTTCCTTGGCACCTGCGTCGGTATCACCCATAAGCACCAGCACCTGAGCAGCACCCAACTCACGGATTTCGCCGTAGGTTTCTAGGTCTGTGTCACCCCTACTGAAGTTGAAGTGGCCCTGATTCTCACGTAGCTCAACCTCGTCAAGCATAGAGTTAGCCGACGACAGCTTCACCATACGCGAGGGGTCGGAGCCGTACTTGACCGAGGACACGCTTACCGGGAGAAAGATGTGGTCGGATGGGATAATGAACCCGCTCTCGCCATAACGTACGAGCCTATTCGTATTGCCTGACGCGATCTTGATTCTTCCGTAGATCGGATCATCTACTAGGTAAACAGTTGGGCTATTCGCACTGGTGACCACACTAGCAACCTTAATCACCTCGGTGACCGTGTCACCAAAGACAAACACACCGGAGCCCTTGGGGGCTGACCCCTGTAGAGAACTAAGATCCAGGTCACCGCAGCGAATACCCGCTACCTTCTCCTGAACGGCATTACCTGATTTAGCCACCACAATCGAGGTGTCGGAGGGTTTCCCGTCCACAATGCGGATAGGGTTCTTAATGACCACGGCCCGCTGTGAGTCGCCTGCCGTTGTCTGCACTGCGTAGATACCGGACTCAGTAGCCTCAGTAATCTGGTCGGGTAGGTTGATAGCAGGTAGTCCCGCTTGCTTTTCTCTCGAAAGAATAGCGAACCCATCGTTAATAGCTGTTTGACGAACCTCTACGGGGAGCGCTTGGGCTTCCGCGTATTTAAGGAACGATATGCTTACTTGGTCCGCTGGGCCGTCTCTATTGAAACTTCGGATGGAGTAACCAGTACTAGTCTTCATAACTGAAGTTACGTCTGAGTTACTTAGGTCGTGTGCGAGCCGTGCGTAGAGGTCGGTTCGGTTGCTTGCCTCTTTAGTAAGTGGCTTGCTCACAGCACTGGCCAACTTGGTTAGCGACTGCATGAAGGCAGGGTTAGCTTTAGCCGCACCTGCTAGACTTTGTGAGTCACTGACGGATTGGATGAACGCGTGAGCGGTATCGGTGTCAATGTTCAGGTGCGTGAGCACTGAGGCGGTCTTGTTGGTAGCCCCGCCTCCGCCGTAACCATTACGACCAGAGTTAGCTGCACCGGGTGCAGAGGGATTAATATTGCCACTTCCCACATCGGTAGATGTACCCATAGCTGCACTAGTGGGGGCAGTCACGTATGGACTTGCGTTAAACAAGGTGGACGCTACACGGTTCTCGCTCAGCGGGTAGAACTTACCGGCAGCATCAATAAACACGTCGTAGGAGTAGGCCTTCTTCTCGGCAACGATCACCGGGATGCGAAGCATCGCACCCTCTTCAGGTGCCTGAGGCTGGACTTGCATCTCCCCGGCACCGACAGGGTTGGCGTCCGGTGGGACCTCATTAACCTGGCTTACCATGAACACCCCGTACATATACCCGAGGCTGTCATCCTGACCCTTGATGTCCAGGTTGACCTGGTACTTACCGAGGAAGGGGTGCTGCTTGTACAGCAACGCCAGCAGCTCACTCGGGTAGGTAGCAGGGTTATCACTTAGGTTGTTCTTAGCAGCGGTTTTCTCGAAAACCAAGCCTTCGATCTTATTTAGAAGTTTCATAGGCAGTCTACACTCCTGAAGGGTTGCGCGATCTTAGTGTACACCACCGCCGCGTACCTTGCGATGCAAGGTTACTACCCTAAAGGGTATAAGCAACATGGACACTACACAACATACCTGGAGGTTGGAGGTGCTGAAGTTTTTCCAAACGCGAGGTGGTGCGCAATTTATCCACGTCGTGCAGATACAGATGAAGCGTATCGCTGATGCGCTAACTAAAATTGGTGATGAACTTGAGAAAGAGCGCTTGCGCAGGGAGAAGGCTGATGACGATTCCTAAGTGGGAAGAATTCCTATCTGGCTCCGCTAAGGAGCCTGAAGCGATTACGTGCAAAGACGTATTCGCGTTATTTGATCCGGAGGGTGACAACCCAGATGTCATACGGGTTCCTGGGCACATACGAAAGTATGGTAAGAGCTTGCACGAGAGCAAGATGCGCAGGGGAGAGCTACCGGGGGTGCAGGACCTGCTCAAGGAGATGGGGTTGCCGGAGAGTGCCACGGCACTGCCGGCCACTATCGAAGACTTCCGCCCTGGTGAGTTCAACCTGCCGGAGTGGCAGAACGGTATGATGGACCAGTGCCGCGAGTTGTTCATGGAGGACGGCTACAGCGCCCCTATGATCCACATTGCATTTAAGGGTGAAGACGGGGCCATCGGTGTTATGCACATGTCCCTGGTTGCCCTACACGATAAGGGGTACAGCAACGACATCAAGGCGTCATTCGCTCGGGATGTTCTGTCTCCCCTGATGAAGAAGTTCAACGCATTCTGCTACATCACGACGGCAGAGGCCTGGGCACGTGTTGGTAAGGTTGACCCCAACCACGTTGGGGATATCGACGCCCTCGATGGCTACGAGTCGGTAAAGGACCATCCGGACAGTATTGAGGTTATCCACATGCATGTGGAGACCAAGACTGGTTCGAAGATGATGATGACGCGAATCCTACGTGACGCTGAGGGTAACCACTCCTTGTCCGATGAGGATGAGGATATGAACCCTGACGGTGGTCTACCTGAGGGCCCCCTGGTTGGTCTGCTTCTTATGCAGAACATGGCGGAAGCATGAGTCAGCTTTTCGTCAGCGTTAAGTCCAAGAAAGATTTATTTGCAATGCATGATTTCTTGAAGAAGAACCTGCGCCCTTGGTGGCAGGTGCTGCTTTCAGATATCGATATCGATCACCCCCTGGTTGCATACCAGGAATATGAGTACGGGGAGACCCGGAACATCCTACCCAACATCGACGAGGACTTGACGTTGGCCATCGCCGCTCATCCGAACGGAACGGATGGACTGGTGTACCCCACGCTCTCCGCGTTAATCCCAAGTAGCCTCCACAAAGGATCGGGGTACTTCACGCAGTGCATCATGCGCTTTGTAGCGACCAAGGTCGGAATCAAGGGTAAAGTGTTTGTTCCGATGCTGGACGACTACATGGAGGTCCCTAGCGTTAAGAATGACGGGGATCTAGGTGTTGGGGATATTCCAATCATCTACCCATCGCCGTTGGCGGCAGCCGCATTCCGAAAGATGGCGCAGGGTGACACGTACCGTGGAACTAACTGGCGGTCTGTCAACCAAGTAACCTTCGGTACCGGCTATACCGCCTTTCCGTCCGATTTCAAGAGTGCTACGCACTCCAAGGCGTACCAGGCTGGTAAGGGTCAGGTCTTCGTATTCGTAAAGTCCTGCGCGGCTGCGGACCTCGCTGCACAGCGGGAGATGCGAAGACTCAGCGACCTTTGGTGTGACCAAGGCTGGGACGCAAGGCGGAAAGTCTGATGGGGGATGACTACGTATCCATGCTGAGTAGGCTCGGTTGGTATAGAGGCCAGATACGCAGCAGTCGTGCCCGACAGGTTGTATTCCTTAAGAATAGCCGATGGTTTTTCAGAGGTACAAGGATCGGAGATGGTGACATTGGCCGTGGGGACATTGAGGACGCGATGGCGGTGCTACGCCCTGGCGAATTCCTGATCCTTACTAACGAGCATAGGTCTGGTTACGAACAATCTGGGATTCCTTTCTTCATCGTGGGTCAAGGTCAGATCATCTACAACTCGGACTTTTATCCTGGGAGGGCGCTTACCAACCAGATGAGCTTCGACAAGGTTCGGGCCATGAGCACCTCGGAGATGATGTGCATGTTACCTGCGTTGGCCAGCGCGCCAGCGTGATATTTGATACTAAGGGGCTTTACCCCTTTTTTACTTAGTCTTAGTCCCTAACGATACTGCGGCGGGGGCGATAGCTAACGCTGGCGACGGTGTAGTAAACGCAGGGACAACCACACCGGGCATACCCAAAACGGCGTTCGCCACAATAGCGGCACACAGGGGCTGAGGTATAATTAGTGTGACTCCGTGCGTATGTGCGGCGACTGCGTTGAGTAGTCCGTTATCTTTAACTACCGGAAAGGAGGGCCCACCTCCTGCACCGCCACCTACTCCAGTAGCGCCTAGAACGATCTGTCCGGCAGCGATAGTGACTAACGCAGAGTTCTCAATCGATAGATTACCTAGTTGGTTGTCCAAGGTGATGCTACTCGAACCCAACAGTATTTTGCTGGCAGCAGCGACTACAAAATCCTCAACTATGGCTTCTAGGTCCCCGCCAGATGTTAGGTCCACGGTGCTTCCGCCTGCCCCAAACTCAATCTTGGCGTTACCGATGATACGGGTGTAGAAATCACCATCGAGCTCTACGTGAATATTGCCTGTTGATTTTACGAAGTTGTTGCCCTCTCGATCTAGCTGGTAGGCGTAGGTGACCTTCTTCGTGTTATGGGAGTAGATGGTGAAGCTAAGGACGCCGTCGTCCCCGGTTGTGGGGATGGAGGACTTTTCCTTGCGCAGGTCTTCGTTAGCGAAGATGTGCTCATTGTCCTTTTCCAAGTCTAGGGTGTCCTTAGTGACGTTACCCATGCGCAGCTCTAGGGTGTACTTACCATCAGATACGTCTTCTTGAGCAGTGTTCTTGAACGAGTAAGAAATCAATGCAGGCGTACTGTCCGTGGATCCCGTGATCTTCTCTCCAACCTTCAAGGTCGGGTGCCCCCAGATAATCTCACCTAGAGGAGAGTGCGCCTCGTATCTCTGGAAGTAGTCCTTGATGGTGTTCTGAATTGGGATGTACACACGCTGAGCCATGCTGGTGGCCCCAATCTCTAGAAGACCGCCAGTTCTCATTATAATGAAATTACGGTCCCTCGTAGCCAGCATAACATCGCCTGGCTCTAGGGGTGGGCGGTTGCCCATGTAAGATATGCTGGCCTCTGCAGATGGTGCCTCTTCTTGAGAGTCTCCCTCCAAAGCTACAATGGAACCAGAGCGAGGGTTAACTACAAACCCAAGGATGAAGCAGGTCTTATCAGCAGAGACAACCACATAGCAGTGGCTGCCGACCTCGGGCATTACATTAATGCCACCAGCGTGTTCGGAGCTTGCGTAGGGGGTTGCGAATGGAACGTCCACTAGCGGCTTGTGCGTGTAGATGGTCATCAGGTCCACGCTATACTCCCTAGCGTTGACTGAAGTCACCTTAGCGAGCTCGATCTTAGCGGGGCCATCCGCCTGTGATGGTGTACTAGTTAATCCTCTATCAGACATAAGTTCCTCCTAACAACTCGTATTGTATATCGCATGGTGAAGTGTGACCACCGCAAAGAGGTGCACCACTTGGGTATAAGACAGTTGAACCTAACGGATAAGGAGATGACACCTATGCCAAAAAAGAATCGTATGTTCGCGGATCTAAGCACACCTGAGCTAGTCCGTGTGCGCGAGCACATAACTGGTGCGACCAAATTCGCATCGTTAATGCTGAAGACCGGTAAAATCAATGAACGCGAGTTGCTCGCCGTACTGATGAACATGGCCATTGCAGTAGCTACTGCCATGGGTAAAACCAAAGAGGAGTTTCTCGACTATGCGCTAGCGGCCCATTTAGGGTTGGAGGGCAAGTTGGTGGACGCAGATAAAAAGCCATCAGAGAAAACCAAACGTTCGTTCATGGAGCGAATTGAGAACAGCAGGAGCACCAAAGATGACTGACCCCGTAAAGAAGCCTGACGGCGAGGCACCAGCAGAGGTTCACAGCCCGTCGATCATCGCGATGCAGGCGGCGTGGCATACGCTGGCCGAGGTTGCCTCCCACGTCTTCGACGCGTACAAGGCGCTCGATGAGAAGGACCTGAAGGTCGCACCCGAGATCCCCTTCAACCTCGGTGCATCCATTGGCATGCTCAGCCGTACCCGCTCTCTTCTGGAGAAAGGTATCCTCGCTGAGGGCGGAGCGTTGCCGGTGGTTGTCGCCGACAAGAAGCTTCAGGACGATGCCAAGCCTAAGGAGGCGGAGCCCGAGGAGTTGGACGCTGACGTTGAGGCAATGGACGCGCCGGCAGGTACCTAGTGGATCCGATCCTTGGGTCCGCAGCAGCACTTATGTTGCTTCTAGCCGTTTCTTTGGGTTACACGATGGTGAGAGTGAAGAAGCTATCATCACAGAAATACGCCCTCCAAGTGCTTTTGGCAGATGAGAAACGGCGCAGTCGCCGGCTTAGGGCCAGGTTAGCCGAAGCAGGTGAAACTATGTTGAATAGCTTTCCGCTGGATGACGGTTCAGGACTACCAGGTCTACCACCGATGCCACCAAAACCTAACGGTCGGTGGGATCGTGTGCTGTCAAAACGTCCACGTTCTTAGGTTCGAATTCAAGCCAGAAATATCCTGGGTATTCGGTGGTGGGTTCAAAGTACCACCGGTACCCAGGGTAGGTCTGCTCTAGTTGTTTAGCGAAACCTTCGAGGTTCACCTCATCATTCCAAGCGATACTTCTAATCAAGTCCATAAGCTCAGGCCAACGCTCCACGTATTCCTGTGCAGACAACCTACGCTTCCCCCGATATCCCTCGGCTCCCTCAACATATGGGCAGTCCATAGCAAACGCGCCTGTGAGTCGTCCGTCATGGCGATCCTGGCACCAAGGCACATCGGTTAGGCGGGTCTCATATGTAGAACACGTCCAAACCCCAGAGTCTTCCCTAGTCAAGTATTTACAGTGGAGTCCTTCGATGACGATAAATTCGTCGTTGAGATCTACCGTTGCATGACATGAAACTCCACACCTACGACATTTATCCTCAATGATTTCAGGTGTCTCCTCCGGATTAGCCGGGGGGAAGATGCTTAGGTTGTTCAGGATAACGAATTCAGGGTTGTCGCTCATCTAAGTGGCTCCTTTTCAGTAGGTAATAGATAACCCACAAACCCCTAGCTAACAAGGAACTGAGATGGCTAAAAGCTACACACAGGATGAGATGACAGCCGCAGTACGGACAACCGTGACTCGGCGCATCCTGACTATCAACAAACGATTCACTGTTCCACCTCCCTGCATGGCGCTGTCTTCGCTGCACTGGCCTTGGGAGGAGGATGCTGTTGGCGTCGGTGGAACCACGCTGCTTCGGCTGCCCCTTGGGGCTACGAGCCTCCCCCACGATACATTGATTGTCCCCAATTATGTTAACCAGTACCTAAACCGGAAGAACACCGGTGCTGGTCGTCGGAACGTAGTGCTGCCCATCAAGGTGAGCAAGCACGAAGCTCCGGAGTGGTTCGACGTACCCAACGAGGGAAACGTGCACGCGCAAATGCGGGCAGGGATGCTTTCGATCTTAGGGAGCAGCCATACCCCTGAGCCCGTTGCAACGCTCATGAACTACCTGACGGAGTCCTTCCATGCACGCGGCCACAAGTTTGGGCGAGTGTTTGTGGTGGGGCCGGAAGACATGTTCCACCTGCGGTCCATGGTCAGCGGTGAGCTACCGACAAGCGCAGAGGATCGTTGGCACAACATCCTGTTCGTATCCGGCATGGTCATCCTGGCCATCAAGGACATTGAACCGGGTAAGTTCCTGTCCCTCGTGCCGGGTATGAAAGAGCACTGCATGATCCAGGAGAAGAACCTTAAGACCGTTAAGGTCGGTTACGCTGGGCGCACTGCGCGTAAGGTGATGACTCCGGTCCTCGTCAAGCGCAAGTAGTCGACAGCAAACAGGGTATCAATTTTGGCATAAGACTTATGACGCGGGAAGTTCCCGCTACTGGTTGCTAAGACAGAAATGTCTGAGGGAAGGGGTGCGTACGCGCGCCCCTTCTTTTAGATTACACACAGGAGACACAAGAATGCCCAAGCAAGAGTTGACGATGGAAGAGTACCAAATGCTGGTGAAGGTGGGTGCCTCTCCTGAGGACTCAAACGTCATCGATGAGGAGACCGGTTTCTACGAGCCGGGTGCCACCATGTGGCTCTCGACCATAGGCCTACGTGATCACGGACACAGCGAGCTGGGTACCATCGTACCGGTGGAGTACCTGACGGAGGGCACTAAGCTGCTCAACCGTTGGGGGCTGTACAGCATGAATTCGGGAAGGGAGTTGCGCGACGGTGAGAGCATCGGCGGCGAGTCGTCTGCGATGTCCATGTCCTTCTACACGCTCACCCTGCAAGAGGACACCGGTATCCTGCTGCTGGAGCTGATCGGCACCAAGCTGACCAAGGCCTGCGCAGGCTGTGGGTGCGATATGGAAGACGGCCACGAAGAGCGTCACTAGTGACGGGTGAGGATCTAGACCGGGGACTACGTAACCTGGTGAGAGAGCTAGAAGAGGAAAGCGACTACTTTTTCCCTACACAACCAGAGCAGGAAGAGGCCACTCCTACACAGGAGCCAGTTAACGAGTATGACTCATCACGGGTGTATTTACCTTCACTATCGTCAAGGTACCCTAATGGTCTCTCGTCCGAAGACATGCACATGGAGTACCGCCGGGTAGTCGAGGAGCTCCAGGAGGCCAATGCTCCCCAAGACCCATGTGAGGACCCACACGGTCCCACTCCGAAAAAGAAAGGGAGATTCGCGGCAATCGTGTTGCCTAAGGAAAAATAGCTAATGATCTACTTTACTTCCGATACACATTTTAACCATAGGAACATTTTATCGTTCTGCCCAGGACGGAGGATGCTTCTCCCCTACAACCTGATGGACCTGCCATGGCAAGAGCTCGTCGAGTCTCAGTCAGCAATCAAGTCCATGAACGAGGCCCTTATTGAGAAATGGAATGACGCAGTTCGCCCCGGCGATACCGTTTATCATCTCGGTGATTTTGCTATGGGACCTAGGGATCTAATCCCCGGCGTACTAGAGCGGCTTAATGGAACGATCATTATGGTAGCGGGCAACCACGACAACAAGCGTGACGACCACTACTTCCCAAAGGTTATCCGAACGCCTCTAATCATTGAGTGTGAGGGAAACCTGGTGGAGCTGGTTCATAACCCTAGGCATGCCGTGGGCACAGGAGACCTAACTTTCTGTGGTCACGTGCATGACCTATGGGTGGATATGAAGAGGGGCCACTTAGTGGAAGAGTACCGCACTCGACGTAGGGTTGAGCCTGAGTGGGTATCTCCTGCTCACATCTATAACGTAGGTGTAGATGCGCGGGAGTTCACTCCCCGTACCTTCGCCGAAATAGTAACTCCTAGGGAGACTCCTAAATGAAATACTGGGTATTCTGGTGGTTGGACTTTATTAAGACCGCCTTCGAATTAGAGCGCGATATCCTCTTCCATGAGGTGAGGGAGGCACTCATTAGCTGTAGAAACTGGGGTCTTCGAACCATGCGATTTTAGTGCAAAAAAGTGTGTGTTTCTTGGGATAAGAATAGTGATAGAGGGAGTCTATTCCCCACTAACCCCAGGAGATAACGTCATGAAAAATCCCTTCAAGAAGAAACGATCCAAAACTGACAAGGCTCTTCGTGCACTCGGAGCAGTCGCTACCGGTGCTGCCTACGTCGGCCTAGGTGTGGCTGAGGTGCACGCGGATATCCGTGCCGAAGAGCGTGCCCGTGTTCTGGCTGCCGAGCGTCTGCGTCGCTGGCCTTCCGAGCCGCTGGTCATCACTCGTACGGTGCACGTCGAGGTTCCGGTGGTCGTGCCGGTGTTCCTCACTCCGGTCGAGCAGCTCCGCGCTGACATGGCCACTGAGGGTTACGACTCCGCACGGATGACCGCTCTTCGTCGGTGGACGCGTACGACCCCTGCGCACACGCGCCTCTCGGGACGTGACGTGACGATCATCAGCGCGAGCTTCACCTACACCCACAACCGGGAGCGGGCGATCGAGCTCCTCGCTCCGTTCTGCACCTAAGATCTCCGGGGGGAGTTCTACTTGGGTAGGGGCCTAGGTCTTCGGACCTGGGCCCTTGCCTGAGAGCAGGTCTAGTTTCTTTTGTTTACGTTGTAGGCGGTATTTGTCTGCCTGGTATAGGCCGGTGGCACCCGCAACTGGGGCTGAGGCGGCGGCTAGTAGCTTGCCTTTCTTGAAGTAAGAGAAGGCCGGTGCGCCGGACTCACGCTTACCACCAACTAGGGACTGCAGCATCTCCTCTCGAGTCATCCCCTTGGGGCTCATCTTCCTACTGCGCATTTCTTTCTTCAGGCCACCGTCACCAAAGGTATTACCCTTCTTGCTTACCGAGATAGACAAGTTGTCTACATCGTTAAGGCGCTTGCCTCCTGCGCTACGGAACCCCTTATCGATAACCTTGTTCAGCTTATCGATATTGTAGAAGTCGTGTTGCCACGCACCGCGCTGTCGCTTTAGCAACCGGTCCTTAACTACTTTCGTAGGGGTATTGACCTTTACCACTACGTTGAAGTGGCGTGGGTCCACCTTATTAAGTAGGTGTGTCTGTTCGTACACGGACCCCTTACCGGGAGCATGCCTACCCATATACTCGGATAGGCGTCTACCGGACAAAGTGTTCTTACCCACAATATCAAGTTCGTTGGCCTTGGTACCTAGCTGGTCCGCAATGCCGCGTGCGATAGTGCTCTTACCTGACCCTCCCGTACCAACCACTGCAATACGTGCTTTGCGTGGGTCTACACCGGCCCGCCTAAGCTCTTTGATTAACCGCTTGGACGAGTGCTGTACATTACTGGGGATGGCTTGGCCGAGACCGGGGTCACGCTTAACTTTACCTAGCAACATCTTTACTTTGTAGGCTAGGTCCTTTCGGGTGCCCTTTAAGGCGGCTAGCCCAAGAGCCGTACCTGCTGCCGCCCCGAGTGGGAGTGTGGCTAGGGACGGACTAGTAGACTCCTTAGCAGCGGTCTTAGTTTGACTACCAATGGCCCCACCTAAAGCACCTCCAGCAACTGGTGCAGCTAGTATGGCCCCAACCCGCTTCTTATTTACATAGTCTAGTCGTTGACTTGGCATCTTTTTACCTGTTCTTAGAAACATCAGTTTCTGACCGTGAGACATCCCAGGTTTGCCACCAGCCGCTGCTACGAGTTGATCGACAGAGCTAGTCCCACTCTTCTTTCCGCGAACCTTTACGTGTAGGTCACCAATGGATTTAATACTATCCATACCGCTCGTATCGAAGTTGGTTCGGATGTCCTTGTTTATGTTACCGGGCTTGTACACGTCATGCTGCCACGCACCCCGTCCTCGATTAAGAATTCTGGACGTGCGAGTGGCCTTAGGCGTGTCCAGATGCATGATGACGTCATAAGCGTCAGGGGTCTCTCTAGCTAGTAGTTGAGTTTGCTCACTTACTGATCCACCGCCAGGTAGCTCGTACTTGTATCGCTTAGCATTTGAAATCTGAGACTTAGCCTTAACTACTTTATTGAGTTCCGACGCGGGCATACCTAGTTGAGACGCGAGTTCCCTAGCGAAGGTGCTCTTACCTGAGCCACCTACACCTGAGATAGCGATCCGCGCTTTTTCTGGTGACACACCTGCCTTCCGTAGAGCCTTACGGAGCTTCTTAGCTTGGGCTGTCACCTCAGCCGGTGGGCCCTTATGCAGGGCAACATTCTTGTGTGTTCCTTTAACGAGCCTACTAGCACGTGAGAGCAGATCCTTTCGGACGCCCTTAGCGGCTACAGCCGCAGCGATTGTGGCACCACCTGCGCCCGCGATTGCTCCTAGAGTGCCTAAGCTACTCCTCTTTTTTGACTCAGGCATGACGTCTCCGGGCGTGATTACACCTGTCAATTATGCACCATAAATTGGAATAAGAATAATGGAAGAAGACTAATCTACTTCCCATCCCCCATAGGAGACCTGATGAAACCTAACCAGAGGGCAAGTGCAGAACTGCTAGCAGTCGCTGCCGCAGTCTACCGACAGTACAACAAGCCCATCCGCGTTGCTGAGGTGTACACCTCCCTGAAGTACCGGGAGCTCGCCAGGAAGAAGGGAGACAAGACGTCTCCCTCCAATCAGCGCAAGCGCATCTCTGCCAGCTTCGCTCGCTTCTGCGGGCTCAAGCGCGGCGCGTACGGAACAACGGTGTACCTCGGATACACCATCACCAAAGCCCTGAACAAGGACGACCAGATTGTCTGGACGTTCACTAAGGGTGAGGCCCCTGCGGTCTCCAAGGAAATCGCCGCCAAGAGCGACGAGTACTTGAAACACATTCTCGCCGATCACCTACCCGAGGTGGTCACGCTTTTGAAGCGTGCATTTGGCGTTGGGATCGAGCAGGGGAAGGCCGCAGCCGTGGTCGACCCTCAGACCGTCGAGGATGCTCGGTTGAATGGGATTGAAGAAGGACGTGGGTTGGAACGAGCCGACCTTCTCCGAAAGATCAACGGACAGTAGGAGATCATCGACATGAAGAAGAAGAGCACAATTTTCACAAAGGCATTTCTCGAGCTCGCCGGAGCCGCGATTGTGGTGGCAGGCAAGCCGCTCAAGTTCAATGACATCTCCAAGGACCCAGAGCTCAACGCTTGGCTCGACGAGATGGGTCGATCGAAGAGCCCTCGCAGTCGGTACCAGGTTGCGCGGTACCAGTTTCTCCGGGCCATCACGGGCGACCCCTCGAACGGGACATTCGAGAACTTCGACATTGGCCAGCACACCGCAGACTGGGAGGGGCTGCGCATCACGTTCACCCTGTCACACACAGTGCATGGACTGGGGTACAAGCTCCACGTCGATGACATCTCCCCGTTGGCGCTCATTGCGAAGCAGGGGTCCGACGCCCCAGCGGCTGAGGCCCCCGCTGCCGAAGCCCCGGCTGCAGTGCCGGATATCTTCGAAGCGCCCCAGGCTGACAAGCAGGGTCACATGCTCCAGGACCTACTGGATGGCATCGAGACCCACATGGCCGACGCGGTGAAGGCTGCGTACAAGAGGGGGCTTGCCGATGGGCAGGCGACCGTGGATGAGGAGGCCTGCAAGACCCACTTCGACAAAAG
>Ga0257118_1000515_pt1 | contig 34671 bp, 20 predicted proteins | sample SI112_150mmetaG_FD_190156 | JGI IMG/M metagenome (GOLD analysis project Ga0257118, IMG submission 190156) | Marine microbial communities from Saanich Inlet, British Columbia, Canada - SI112_150m | ecosystem: Environmental > Aquatic > Marine > Inlet | place: Canada: British Columbia | collected...
TGTACAACAACTTAAGGAATTGAATTGTATCAGTTTACTCCCAATTTGCAAGGGTTTCTACTGCCTCATACTATACATAACATACGACTATTATTACGCTTAGGAATTCCCGTACAGAAACTATTTATTAAATTTTTGTCTGTCCCTTATATTTCGACAAACAACATTTCACCCAATGCCTCACGTACTTCCTGATACGGGGACTTGATGATTTAAGTTTAACCACGGAAAGAGACGGAATACCACAGAGAAAAACAGATGATATTTTGGACGCAGATTTTTTCGGATAAAGACAGATACAAGCAAAACCAATTATCACGCTAAGCCGCCAAACATATCGGGTAGACTCGCCAAACGGAAAACAGATCATAAAACTCTTCACAGTTTTTTAAAAAAGGTGCTTTCCATAAAAGGTAGGTGTGGGGTACAGCAATTCTTGCCCACAAGCATCCTGCATGGTGCTGAATAACGATCATTGACAGCATGTAGCCAGCAGGCTACAATATGGGCGTGATTGAAATTTTCAAAACAGATAATTTCATTAAATGGCTCGACGGTTTGCGGGACATCCGTGCTCGTGCCCGTGTTTTGGTGAGAATTGAGATTAGCAGTCGGAAATCCTGGTGATGTTAAGCCCGTGGGAGAAGGCGTTTCTGAGTTGCGGATTGATTACGGGTTCGGTTTATTACAAACAGTAGGGGAGGAAGGTGGTAATTTTGCTGGCATGTGGTGACAAGCGTACTCAGACCAGGGATATTAAAACCGCCTTGCGTCTGGCAGAGAATTTATAGGAGAATATCATGGCTAAAACAATAACTACCCGATATGATGTCGCCGAGCATCTGCGTACCCCTGAGGAAATGGCTGCCTACCTTGAAGCTTGCCTTGAGGAGGCAGATGGTGATGCGGCATTCATTGCTAAAGCACTGGGAGATATCGCCCGGGCAAAGGGCATGTCTCAGGTGGCGCGTGATACTGGCCTATCTCGCGAAAGTCTTTACAAGGCGCTTTCCGGAGAACGAAGTCCGTGTTTCGACACAATCCTCAAAGTTATAAGAGCTCTTGGTTTGCAATTGCATGCAGAAGCAGCTCACGGAAATAGCTCAACAGACCTATAAGACGCTCCAACTGACGCTCATATTATGAACGGATAATACATCACACTTTGATTCGTGATTATCATGAAATGAGGGACATACACCATTTATCAAAATCTTGTCTGTCACGTTATTCTCGCCAAACAGCACGTCGTCCGCCCGGATAAATCCGTTCGGACGGGGGCAGGCCCGTCCTGACATACGAGGTCTAATGCTTCACGTATTCCTCGATACGGACAGAATCCTCAGAGAAAAAGATAGAAATTCCGGACACAGAGCCGCCAGTTTAAACAACTCCTGGTTTTCTGGCTTCCTTATAATAATTTTTCATTGTTTTATCTGAATGGTGCGAGGAGATGCGCATTGCCTAATCGCCAGCTTTTATTATCACTACCTGATGTTCTTAATAAGGTATTAGTATTAATAGCAATAAAAGAAATAACTATAAGGAAGCCAGGAATGCAGGAGGACAATAAAGCAATAAAATTATTTAATGACTGAGAATTGTACGTATTTTGTTTGCAATTTTAGTTTACAAGTTCAGAATGTTATTGTTGGATGGAAAGCCTGTCAAAGTGTGACCTTTTCTCATTAGTGAATGCAGAGAAATATAGAGAAGATTTTGGACGCAGATTTTCGCGGATAAAGACAGATAAAAAAACTCTCGCAATGAAGGAGGTAACAGGAACGATTTAATTGAGAGAGTGCTATACATGGCAATCAAAGTACGAGGGGCAAAAAGAAACTGCTGCACCGACAGAGTTTTCAACTTTGCATTCAGGCAAAGATTAATCGTCCTTTTGGCTCAGGTATTTTAAGGCCGTCTTCTCTGGCTGTCTCCATCCAGAATTGTACCGCATTTTCAGCATTTTCAATTGCCTCTTTCTTTGTATTGCCGTGAGCAGTACAGCCTTGTAATTCAGGGACATCAACAATAAATATTTTATCTGTTTTGTCCCAATACAAAATCATTTCGTATTGTGATTCATTCATTGTCTTCATTAATTATAAATTTATAATTTGTTAATATTTTCCTTATCTGCTTTATCTGATATCCTTTTGCCATTGAACCCTCAGCCTGAAGGTTTATGCGTTTGATTATACCATCTTTAGTAAAAGAATAGGTTTACAAGGATTTACTACTCTTTAAGCTTTATCATAAACCGTCCTTCTTCGGCGTGCATCTCTTCAACCCCTTCTGAAAACGTTTTCCAGAACTCTGCATCCTGTCCAAACTCTTTGATTAAATCAACATTTTTCAACCCACCCAGCCAGGCATTCGGAATCGGTATACCCATTACGCTTACACCCTTCAACATCACAATAGGGTGTGAGTTCTTAAATGCCAACTCCATGCCTGACGCAACCTTGATAGTTTTCCCACCGATAACCGGGAATTCCCTGTCTACTGGTATTAGTAACTTAACACTTACGAGGTTATCCGATAAATCTATGACTATTTTGTCAGACAAATCGGTGTTTTTAGCTAACAGTGCGTTCAATTCGCGCTCGGTTAATCTGATCACCCTCTCAATATTTTCAGAATATTTTTCCGGAGTCAAATTCTTCGCCCGGGTTTCTTTCGAAGTGTCAGCATTGAGTTTTGAAGACCCAAGACCCTGGAACATTTTTAACTTCTGGCTCAGAACGCTCTCTTCCTTTTGAGATAATACTACAGGCCTGAATTTTTTTGGAAAAATATAACCATTAATAATCCAGACTGTTACGCCAACGGATATTAAAATGGTAACAAGGATTAAGCCAAGAACTGACAAAGAACCCATTCCCTTTTTCTTTTTCCGAATATTCTCCATTTTACTATTAATCCAGTGATTAGATTTGATCATTATGCTTTACCGGTGCAATTTTGACATTACTCTTCCAATATTGTAGCATGCCAGACTGTACTGTATTTACAGAAACGGTCTGGAGATGAATAATCAGGCAAGTGCGGCTGGTTTACGTGTTTTTGGGATTTGCGTGCCCTTTGTAATCAAGGTAATTTCGATTATATTAAATTATGTAATACTAATCGTTCTGTTTCAGCGCACGCTCAGCTTTACGTAACTCTTTCTTTTTCTGTTTCGCAAGTTTTTTAGCTTTACGTTCAGCTTTAAGTCTCTCCTTTTCTTTTCTTCTTGCAAGTTTTTTAGTTTTTCTCTCTGCTTTGCGTAGCTCTCTCTTCTTCTGTTTCGCAAGTTTATTAGATTTACGCTCTGCTCTAAGTCTTTCCTTCTTTTTTTTTCTTGTAAGTTTTTTAGCCTCTCTCTCCTCCCTACGCAGTGCCTTCATTTGCTTATTTGTGATCTTTTTCGCTTCAACTTCTGCCTTGTAGATTTCTCTATCTGATGCTTTTGCGGCCTTTTCAGCCTCACGTGCTGCTTTACGCAGCTCTTTTTCTGCTTTTCTTTCAGCCTTTCTGATTTCGTGTTCTGCCTGCTTTTTTTCAACCCGCTCCGGTTTTCCTGCCCATTCAGGCTTATCAGCAACGGCCAGATTAGAAATTAGAGAAAAACAGCAAAAACATACGATAGCCGATATTATTTTATTCACAATCCTGTTACCCCTTCTTATCTTAAAATTAGAAATTAATATTAACTGAAATCATCCGCAAATTATCCCATATATCAACATAAAATCAATAAGTAAAAACGTAACTAAAATGAGCAGTAATCTGAATATATTCAATCAATTAAATAATATCGGTCTTTTGGAAATGAGTGACGTTATTGGTGGGTCAAATTTGCCGAATATATTGTAACTGTTTCTATTCATACTTTTGTAATATTTTCAATTGTCAATATTTTTCGTCACCAAACTTATTGGAAAAAATATAGATTCTATTGCCAGGATCAACCGTTTGGCTTAATTACTTGATTTTATAACATGCATAATCTAGAATGATTTCCCCCTCTCTTTATGAGAAACAGATACTGGAAAAACATGTACATTTAGACTGTTTATTTGGCCCGGTTACCGGTTATGAGTGGAGATACTTAAACTTGGTCAGAAGACATGCTAAAACCGGTTTGGCTTTTAGTCCCGGACAAAAGGCGCCGAGGACTTTGTCCGAAAACTATTTTGAGATGGGTATTAAGTGATATTAATAGAACAGTGTTTATTATAGGTAAACTTAGAATAATAGTAGAAAGTATTGCGGAGTAATTATGAGAAATAACATTGTACATGTAGGTGCGCACGAGCTTCAGTATGAGATACGTGAAATAGTAGCGGTTGGGAATAGTCTGAAAGGTATGGGGTTGGATATCTGCTGGGAGAATATTGGTGATCCCGTTCTAAAGGGGGAAAAGATCCCGTCATGGATCAAGGGGGTGATAAAGGATGCTGTTGATATAGATTCTTCTTTTGCTTACAGCCCTACAAAAGGGCTGGATGAAACAAGGGCATTTCTTGCAGAAATATGTAATAAACGAAAAAAGGTACAGATAACAGAAGAGGATATTATTTTCTTTAATGGAATTGGTGATGCAATTTCCAAGGTCTATAACTACTTAAGGAGAGAAGCGCGTGTAATCGGCCCATCGCCTGCTTATTCTACCCATTCGTCAACAGAGGCAGCTCACGCCGGTGAAGACCATATAATGTATAAATTAGATCCGGAAAATAACTGGCTTCCTGATATTGATGATCTACGCAGTAAAATACAAAACGATAAATCAATCTCAGGAATATTAATGATAAATCCAAACAATCCGGCAAGTACGGTATATTCAAGGGATGTAATGGTGGAGATCGTAAGAATTGCGGAAGAGTTTGATCTGTTTATCATTTGCGACGAGATCTATTTAGAAATTACGTATAACGGAAAAACATCTACACCGTTAAGTGATGTTATCAATGGGGTATGCGGGATATCAATGCGGGGGATTTCAAAGGAACTTCCATGGCCGGGAGCAAGATGTGGTTGGATAGAGGTATATAACAGAGATAAGGATCCAATGTTCAACACTTATATTGAAACAATATTGAATGCAAAAATGCTGGAAGTTTGTTCGACGACACTTCCCCAGACGGTTATACCGACCTTACTGTCTGATCCAAGGTATAAAGAATATCATGCCAAAAGGAATAGACAATATGAAGCGAAGTCTAAATTTGCTTATGATGCTCTAATTGGGGTAGACGGTATAATAGTGAATCAAACCGATGGCGCATTTTACATGACGGTTGCTTTTAAAGATGGTGTGTTGAGTGATAAACAAAAGCTTGAGATTGGCAATGATAAAATAAGGGATTATATTGAAGCTATCGTGGTGGATGTTGCTCTTGATAAGAGGTTTGTTTATTACCTGTTGGGCACCACAGGTATTTGTGTGGTCCCATTAACCGGTTTTAGCTGTGACCGTTTCGGATTCAGGGTAACATTGTTAGAGACAGATATGGAAAAATTCGAATGGATATTTAAAACTATTGCTGAAAAGGCAGAGGCTTATTTAAATTCCTGATTCTTTAAAGCGTTACTGTTAACAGGCTACAAATCACATTATTACTTATACTATAGGATATTCAAAGTTACTTGAAATTGTCATCGGGTAACATGCCCAAGTCCCTGCCATACTTTTCCTGCTTAAGCATCATTTATTAATGATTATTTCTGAGTTTGATCTGATTAGCAGAAACCCCATATTTTTTGATAGATGCGTAATTAATGCGCAAATCCCTCGTCTTAAAAACCTATGGTGCGAAAATTTAGCGCAACGCATAAAGTGGATAATCTCTCCAATGTTATTTTGTATTTTTATTAACAAGCAGTAACATACTGATACTTCATGCCTTACGAATATATGGTCTGTTTTGATAATGAATAATTTCGTAATGGTATAGGCTTTGCTTTCAGATCAGAGTAATAAATTTTTTAATTCTTTTTCGGAGGGATAAGTTATGGCAGTATCAGCAAGTGATTTTGTAGATAAGTTGCAGGAAGATTGTTTGAAACACCCGGCACTGAACCACTCATATTTGAATAGGTTTAAAAACAAAGAACTAAACAAGGCTCAGGTCAAAATATTTGCCGAACAGTACTATTGTTTCTCTCGCCATTTTTCCAGGTATCTAGCTGCTTTGATAGCTATTGTTCCAGATGAAGGAGCGAGAGCTCCCTTAATTAAAAATCTTGGTGAAGAATACGGTGCTCGGCAGGAAGAGAACAGGGATATGGATCCGGAACTGACACATCCCGCAATATTCAGGGCATTTTTGAGGTCTGTTGGTATCGACACATCACCAGAAGCGCTTGAGGCAATCAAGCCGCTGCCGGAAACAAAGCTTTTTGTTGATAAGTATCTGAATATCAGATACTTGAATTACATTGAAGCTTATGGTGGGTTTGGGCCTGGGACCGAATATATAGTACCTCAGATGTATACACTTGTACGTGAAGGTTGCAGAGGCGCGGGACTGACAGAAGACGAAGTACTTTTCTTTTCTGCTCACATTGAGTTGGATGTGGAGCATGCTGAAGGTATTAAGGATTCTTTACTTCCGTTTGCTAAAAATGCCGAAGAGCAGAGGTTAATGAGATTCGGTGCAATGGACTTTCTTGATGCAAGATGTGTTTTATGGGATGGACTGGAAAGAGCGAGTAACTTCTAATACATATAAGAAGAACGGTTTTTATGATTAATCTACTAAGGAGTTTTTAGTGTACCCCGTTAGGAAGTTCATACGTTGTGTTGCAATGATATGAGTTTCTAACGGGGTTTTTTAATGTAAAAATCCGTTGAGATGTTAAGTCGTATATCACCTTACGTTGCGATAAGCTAACTTCTTCCTTGAATTTAGTTTAAAATTTGCTATATTTCTCTGTAAGCGTGAAAAATTCGTTGAAGTTCGGAAAAACTATATTGCGTAGGAGATGCAATTACTACATAAATTTTCGTAAATGTTTACTTGTATATAAATAATATAACATTTTTTTAAATGAACAGGAGGCCTTTAAATGGGAAGTTTGCAAATACCGAATAAATCGGCAGCAACCGGGACGAGAACAAGGACCGGAAGCGATGTCTTGCCTCAAAGTGGAATGTGTGTTGTCTGTCTGGACGGTTGTCCCGGATACTGTGAAATAGGCCTATCAGCTATGAGAGGTCCGGAGACGATATACCCTATACCATTTGGAAAAAGCACATCCAGTGGAACAAAAGATTATCCTGTCGACTATTCACACTTTAACATTTCTGGTACCGTTGCCAGTCATCATCAGAAAGAGTACGAACAGTTTACAAATGTAAATGTTGAGACTCGTCTCGGTAGAGATAAAGGCCTTAAGTTAAAATTTCCATTAATCTGTACTGGTCTAGGTTCTACACAGATTGCGAAGAACCACTTTGCGGATCTCGGTGCCGGTTCTGCCATTTGTGGTACAGGAATCGTAATTGGTGAGAATGTGGTAGGGATGGATGAGACATCTAAATTTGACAGCAATAAAAAGGTTACAGAATGTAAGGAACTTGAAAGAAGGTTTAAATCTTTTAAAGATAACCAGAAAGACGGTTATGGCTTTATCGCTATTCAGGCTAACCCGGAAGATTGGAGATTGGGGGTACTTGAGTATAGTATGAATACGCTGGGTTCTGATGCTGTTGAGTTGAAATGGGGACAGGGTGCTAAGAACATAGGTGGTGAAGTTAAGATTTTTAATCTGGAAAAAGCAATACTATTAAAAAACAGAGGCTACATTGTAATTCCTGATCCGGAAGATCCGATTATACAGGAAGCATTTAAATCAGGCGCTGTTGAGGGCTTTGAGAGACATACCAGGGTAAAAGCAATATCAGAATATCTACCTAAGGCGATGGACGATTTTGGTCAGCAGGTAGATCATCTGAGAAATGCCGGTGCTAAATATGTATTCCTGAAAACAGGCGCTTATAGACCGTCTGATCTGGCAAGGGCTATCAAGTTCTGTTCGGTTTTCAAACTTGATGTTCTAACCATTGACGGTGCTGGAGGCGGAACAGGTATGAGCCCGTGGAGAATGATGAATGAGTGGGGTGTACCGACCGTTTATCTTTCAGCTATGACTTATAATTTCTGTAAGAGGCTGGCAGACAGGGGAGAGTATGTACCGGATATAATTCTGGCCGGTGGACTTTCCGCTGAAGATCATATCTATAAATCATTCGCGTTGGCTGCTCCATTCGTAAAGGCTGTTGGCATGTCTCGATCAACAATCTGTGCTACCATGGTTGGTAATACCACTGGAAAAGATATTGCTGCCGGTAAAATTCAGAAACCTGCTTCGGAGCATGGCGATTCACTTGATAAGATTTTCTATTACTCATCAAAGGTAAAAGAAGAATTTGGCGATGTTACTCCAGGTGCATTGGGTATGTATTCCTATTATGAAAAGATGGCGATGGGTCTTCGACAATTAATGGCAGGATCAAGGAGATTTAACCTTAGTGAAATTACCAGGGATGACATTTTTGCGTTGACCAGGGAGGCTGCTGATATTACCGGGATCAACTATATTATGGATTGGGAAAATGAGACATCAGAAAAAATCCTTGATGCGTAGTTTTTTGTTGAAATAGTAAGTAATAATTCAAAGACGTATAATTAATAAGGCTGTATAAGGTGAAGTAAAAACCTTATACAGCCTTTTTTTGTTAAGACAATGATTGTGGTGTTATGTATGGTGCAAAGGGTTACGGACGTGATCATTAAGCGGGCATCCAAGCAGAGACCTCAGGACTAAAACCTGTAGAAAATACACTACCGGCTTGATGTTACACCGGAATAGCTCGGAAAGATTTAAAGACAAGGAGAAAATAGCAGGGTGGGTCGGCAATCTGAATCTGAAAGGTTACGTGGGGTTTAATGACTGGCGTTTGCCAACCGAAGAGAAAACGGCATCACTTCTTGCACCTATGTAGAAGTATGAGATACGGTCTTCGATAGAAATTATTAGTTTTCTAACACCAGACATTTTTATTTTGGCCTATAACAGTTTTCAGAAAACTATTAGAATATTTTATAAACTTTTAACTTATTGAAAGGTCTATAAATTGGCTGAATTAAATGAGCTAGAACAAAACGTGTTAATGGTGTTCAGAGTTACCGGTTCTTCGTTAAAACCCCTAAGAAATATGTTTCCAGAAAGTATGACGGTGTTTGGAGAGGGTTTCAGGCAAACGGCATTAAAATATCATTTGATGATATCTCCTTGGGAATTAAAAGCCTCGCAGACAAAGGTCTGCTCAGACTTGACGAAGAGGAGGGAATCTCCTGCCTTACCGATGACGGCTATGAGGTCATCTGCAGTTAATTTTCTTGAATTGTTGTGAGCCCAAGAGTGGATCGCACATCTAATTATTCGGTTACGATAAGGGTTTACAATTAATTACAATATCTTAGATAGAATATATCTGTTGAAAAGCTGATTTTTGTCATTTTTTGATGTGTTTCTTCACGTATAGTATCTCCTTTATCTCAACAAAATAACTCCAGCATTTTATTTTGTATTAGAATGGTCCTTATGATGCTCCAAACACTCTTGTATTGGATCGGCTTTAATGTTTCCTCACTCCAAGCTCCATAGTCAATTTCCCATATATGCTTCTACCAATATTTTTGTCTAACTCAGGGAACTCTTTTTGAAGTAATCGTGATGATTTGCCTTAACTTTACGTTTCTTTAATAGTATGCTATTCTTTATTGACAAAAGTAGTTGTTTTGATACTGTATACCACGAACAGCTTTTTGGGTTATTATCTGTTCTTCTTAAATAAAATATTGACGTTATCCACTTGGCGAATCTAATATTTTATTTAAGAGTTATTATCGATACATGAATAATATCAACTATTAAATTATCTTAAGTAATGTACCGTTAAAGTGGTAAAAAAACTGTTTATAACTTTTTTGTTAATTTTACCTGTGAACCAAATTTATAGCGTGCATATTGTAATTTCTTTCAATAGAATTTTTTAGGAGGGAACATGACTTTTCGACCGGTATTCTTCGTTTCTAGTATTTTGGTATTAATGCTGATTTTAGTTAGTAGCAGCCTTGCCCAGCAAAAGAGGGAACCGATCAAATTAGAAGGAAAGCAGTCTCTGATCCTGCGCATCCTGACCAGACCGTTTTCCAATGTCTACAAGGAGAAGGACAATAGTAAAGGTACGGTGATGGAAAACGTAGCTTCATTTCAGTCATTCTTTGTTTATACTAAGCCAACTCCCGAAGATATTGAATTGGGAGATGCTTGGTATGAAGTGGGTATTGACGACAGGGGGACAGTTGTTGGCTGGATGAGGTATGATGATGTGTTTGAGTGGAAGCAGACAATGTGTCTCGCATACACTCATCCTGAAGGACGTAAACCGGTCTTGATGTTTGAGAAAAGAAACCGCCTGAAAGACATCATAGAAGCATCAAGTGACGACAGGATTAAGAATGCTGAAGAACTATACACAACTATAGATTCTAAGGATATCCCTCAGGATTTTCCGGTGATATCAATAGAACCGAAAAAAGCTGTGGATATCTCGGAGCAATTCTATCTTCTTCCTATTCTGGATTTTCAAACGATAGAGATTGATGATCGTGAGGGCAGGTTAGTAAAATTTGCAGCAGTAACTGGTGGAGGTCAGGATGCCCGTACGAAGAGCGATATCCGTGTTGACAAGAACTATCTTAATGATGCAATAGGAGAATCTACCAGGATGGATGAAGAAATATTAAAACAGCTTACTGTGGATTTAGTCTGGGTCATGGACACTACCGTAAGCATGCGCCCTCACATCGCACAAACCCTTGAAGTGGTCAATAATGCATCTACTCAAATTACGAAGGATAAAGAGTTGGCAGAGTCTATTCATTTCGGTATCTGGGGTTACAGAGATAACGTGCAAGATATACCGGACATCGGATATAACACGAAGAATTATTCATCTGAACTGCAGACTATAGACAAATTCAAAGACACTCTGGCCATGGTAAAAGTAACTACAACCGACTCAGTTGACTATGAGGAAGATATGTTTTCCGGAATGAATGACGCTATCAACAGTACCAAATGGACCCCGGGTGCTATGCGTTTGATCGTATTAGTAGGCGACGCTCCCAGCCATGAACTTGGACATGAGTGGAACCTTTCTAAATCCGACGAAAACACTTTGCATGAACTTGCCAAAAATAATACTATTTATGTCGTTGCAGTCCATATAAAAGAGCCCCGAGCCAGTCGTTATCATGAAACAGCGGAAGCGCAATTTCTTACTCTTAGCAGGAATGAAGGGCTGGGTGGCGAATCTGCGTATTATGATATCCCCGCAGACAACATAGAAGCGTTTCACAGGGTTACCGCTGAATTTGTAGCAAAAATCAGTAAACTGGTCTATACCGCCAAGAAGGGAACTATGTATGCTGATACAACTGCAAAACCTAAAACCGGGGGAGAAATGGCTTTCATGAACGAGGCTGATGCATCGGGTGATCAAACAAATCCAAAACATTCAACTTCCGCTAAGCAAGAAGTACCAAAAGGAGAGATGGCATTCCTGCAAGAAGCCGAAACCATAACAGCATCCGGAGAGCAGTTTGATTCAGTAATAAAGGCGGCATTGGTGAAATGGATCGGGAAAATGTCCGAGGCTAAATCTCCAAGTGACATTGTGGCATGGGCAGTAGACAAGGATTTGGTAGAACCTGCGATCCAGTCAATGGAAGTTCGCCTGCTTATTAACAAGCGTCAGCTCGATTCACTTAAAACCGTACTCTCCGATGTGATGTCGGCTGGGAGGCGTGGTCAAATTGGTGGAGAAGACTTCTTTGACGCCTTGCAGGCAACAGCTGCTACTGCTGCACGAGACCCGGATAAGATTATAAATGCAAAGGCAATGGCACAAACGGATCTCATTCCGGAATTTCTGGTAGGACTGCCGTATAAGAGCAGACTGATGGACATGAATAATGAACTGTGGTCCAGTTGGTCAGTAGACGAACAGGATGAATTTCTCAATGAACTTGATGCGAGGATACAGGCCTATCTGTCTATTCACGATACCCCGGAAGGTTGGATCCCTCTTAATAATGGTGACGATCCGGATGAGCACGTTTATCCTATCAGTTTGGAGTTACTCCCTTAATTATGCAAAATGCTGAAATAGGCAATAGTAGCAATATTGTTTTTTTATTGCGGGAGGTACACAAAACTCGCGAAAAAGGAGGTGTTCTTTTTGAACTGAGGATACCTTTTATGACTGCAAAAAAAGGAGAGTTTCTGGCTATAGTCGGTCTCAGTGGGTGTGGTAAATCTACTTTACTTGATATGCTTGGTCTTGTACTTAAACCGACCAGCGCTAAGGATTTTCAGTTAAGTATTGGAACTGGAACCAGCGAACAGATAAAGATTGATTCTTTGCAGGAAAACGAACTGGCTTCAATACGTAGAAAATCTATAGGTTATGTCCTTCAAACTGGAGGATTGTTGCCATTCCTTACCGTAGAGGAAAATATTATGTTGCCGGGTCGGCTCAATCAGGAAAGTGACAGCAGTGCTATTTTTGATCTGGTTAAGCGTCTGGGTATTGCTGACCAACTTACCAAAAAACCCAAACATCTTTCAGGTGGACAGCGGCAGAGAGTTGCGATTGCACGTGCACTGGCCTGTAAACCTCCTCTTGTGCTTGCAGATGAGCCAACGGCTGCTGTTGACAGGTTAACAGCTATTGAGATAAGAAATGAGTTCAAGGAATTGACACAACAAATGGGGGTTACTTTAATTATGGTCACACATGATAAGGCTCTCGTAGAAAATGTTGCTGACAGGATTTTCACATTTAATGTGGAAAAGAAGAGTAAGAACCACACTGTTTCAACGATTCATGAACTGAAAATAACATGACATACAGAATTAATATATTTATTCATATTTAACTACGAAATGAATTTACAACTAAACAAAACAAGCTTTGTCCTCTACAAATATGGATAAATCAGCAAGCAGAATGAGAAATCCTTTAGGTATTGTATTTCAGCTTTCTCGCGCTGACTTGAAACACGAATGGGTGTTGACCATTTGTTTGATCATGGCTGTAACAGCGGTACTCTCTCCCCTGATGATTCTCTTCGGTTTAAAGTTCGGCACAATTGAAGTGATGCGTTATCGTCTGGTGCAGGATCCCAGAAATCGAGAGATACGACCATTAACAAGTAAATCTTTTACTCAAGAGTGGTTTAATAAACTGGAGAGTAGAGATGATGTTTCTTTTATCGTGCCTACGACACGCCAGATTTCAGCATCAGTAGAAGCCCAGATAAAAGATAACTCCAGAAGTAAAGACCAGAATAAAATCAATCTGGATATTATTCCTACCGATGATGGAGACAGGCTTGTTATGGAAAACGGAGCTTCTGTTCCCAATTCGAACCAGTGCGTTTTAACCAATATGGCTGCAGAGAAGCTTGACGCAAAGATCGGTGACACACTTATTGTGGCAGCAAAACGTTACAAAGGCACTCGTTATGAAAAGGGAATGCTTAGTCTCAAGGTCTCCGGTATCCTTACAGACCGAGCAAGTACCTTAAAGTCTATTTATGTCCGCCTGCACATCCTGGAAGCAGTAGAGAGTTACAAGGACGGACAGGCTGTGCCTGAATACGGTTGGGAAGGAACAACGCCTAAGGCTTATCCTCTATACGATGGACTGGTAGTCATTCTCTTAAAGAAATTAAACAAAATTGATGAATTCAAATTAATTAATAATACCGGTTTTACGAAGATAGAGCCGTTAACAACACAAGATCTTTATGGACGGGCGGGTTACCTTTTGTCACCAGGGAAATCCATTTACCTGCTCTCTACCAAAAGTAAACCTGCTGGTCATGAGAGTGTCCGGTCTATCGGGTTTCGTTTACGTGGTAAAGGGGCAACCCTGATACCATGGGTAAGTGAATTGAAGGCTGAACTTATTGACAGGTCAGATCATGTCGTTAACTCTTTCAACCTTTTAAGTCTATCTATACCTGAGCAAAAAGCAGTTAATGTAGGGATGATTCCAATTCCAACCTGGAGTGGTGAAATAGATTCTGATGAGAAGAGTTCAGACACTGCTAAATGGCGTAGAATCATGTTGCCAGAAAGTGTCAAAAGCCTTGATGATCCTGTACAAATGCGTATTACGAGAGGTGATGATTCGTTTGTATTTCCTATTCAAATTGAATCAGATTCGATCCCGAGGGAAATTGAGCAGAAAAATACTGCCTTTGTTCCGGCAAGGCTTGCTGGCGTCCTGAATTTGTTTAAACGCCGTAATATTACTTTTGACAATACCAGCAGGGAGTTCATTCTTGCACGTCGTGGCTATGCCGGTTTTCGACTGTATGCGTCAACTATTGACGATGTAGAACTTATCAAGCAGTACCTGGAGGGAGAGGGCATTCCTGTTCATACTGAAGCTGAGCGCATCCGAGATGTTACCGAGCTGGATAAGTATCTTACCCTGATTTTCTGGTTGATTACAACGGTAGGTGTTATCGGTGGCGTGGCCACATTAATGGCCAGTCTCTACGCCTCTGTGGAGCGTAAGCGAAAAGACTTGAGTATACTTCGTCTGATTGGCCTCTCCGGTACAACCCTGTTACGTTTCCCAATATATCAGGGGATAATTATTGCTGTGGGAGGTTTTGGTGTGGCCCTTGTGTTTTTTGAATCATTGGCCTGGATCATCAATTCTCTGTTCAGCAGTCACCTGCAAGCGGAAGAGAGTCTCTGCCGTCTGGCCATCTGGCATCTTTTAATTATCCTGGGTGCCACCGTTTCAGTAGCTATACTGGCTGGTACCGTTGCCGCATGGCGCATTACCCGGATAGAACCGGCAGAGGCATTAAGAGATGAGTAAGAATTACATAACCCTTTTTGAACATAAAAATTTCTTATGAAAAAAAATAATGTTTATTATACGTTCTTGATGTTTCGTAATCTTTCTAGATTCCCTCAACATAGCTATCTGGGAAATGTTGATACGTCTGTTCGATGGTTTGTTCTTCCGCTGATCATGACTTTTTTATTAACTTTAACTCTTTTTGTTAGTAACAGCAGGGCTGACACGTTTAAACCAGAACCAGGCAATGAAGATATTGTATTGCCAATGCCGGGTGATACAAGTATGGTTTTCAGGCCTGTTTACATAGGGGAAAATGATGAACCGTATGCCATGCGCAAGTTTACTGTTGGTGATCCCAGTGGAGGGTTCAAAGAGTCTCCTACTACCGTTGTTCTTGGAGGGGCATTTGTGGGAGAGGATAATGGACGAAAAGATTGGTTATATTACATTGGAAAATATGAAGTTACAGAGGCTCAATATGCTGCTGTTATGGGGCTTTCCAATGGTGAAACGGAAGATACTCTCAAGAGTCAGTATCCGGTACATAACATTTCATTGTTCGATGCCATGGAATTTATTGACAGATACAATCAATGGCTTTTTGCAAACGGCCTTGACAAACTTCCCAAAAACAAAAGTGCTGTGGGATATGTTCGTCTGCCCAGTGAGATAGAATGGGAGTTTGCAGCACGAGGTGGATCTAAAGTATCAGATGATGATTTTGATCGAAAAAAACCTTACAAGGGTAATTTGGCAGACTTTGAATGGTTCTCAGGTCCAAAGTCTTCTCACAATAAAATCAAGAAAGTCGGGAAATTAAAACCTAACATATTGGGCATTCACGATATACTTGCTAATGTTGCTGAAATGACTTTTAGTTTGTACCAGATAGAATACTATCAGGGCAGAATGGGTGGATTTGTAACTCGCGGAGGCCACTATTTAACATCAGAGAAAAGAATCAGATCTTCTCTCAGAACAGAGGAACCATTTTATACTGGCAGCTCTAAGAATGGTTTCAAACCAAACCGAAAACCAACCATGGGATTCCGGCTCGTGATTTCTTCTATAATATACGCAGACCGCAACACTGCTAAACATCTGAAGACAGCTTGGGGTGAATATCGAAGCGGCAAGGGTGCAGATATGCCTGCAGCGGTCTCTGTCAGCCCTACAAGTGTCCAGACAGATGTTAAAAATGTTGACGCATTCAAACATCTTAAGAGGTTAAAAGTGGAATTACGCAAAATGGGTAGTATTCCTGAAGGAATACTACAAGAGATGGGATTTCTTGAAGCGTCCATGGGTGACATCAAGTTCATCCTGAGACAGGCAGATGAAGATTCCGCATTCGCATGGGCCAAGATCGCTGCAGAGCGTGGTTTCTTCATCTTCAGGGAATTTAGAAAACTACCCACTTTGAATAAGGCATTGAAAATAGCAGAGAGATCGGAACGTACGAAAATGGCAGAGAAGTTGAAACTTCGCAAGGCCGAATTAGAACAAAATATTGAAAAAGCCCTGACTTCCTACTCAGACTCGTTCCGTCAACTTGCTACTATTGCTCCCGATGCCATTGAGAAAGGTTTTGAGAAATATATTAATTTTCTGTTGGAGCATAATGCACCTGACCAACTTCGCGTATTGAAAACGGTACAAAAGCATTTTGATGCTTACCGCAAGGACAAACGTGCTGATAAGGATAATTGGAAGCAAGATTTTATGAATATTGAAAAATAAACAGAAAACTAGTGAATTATCTTGAAATCTTTTCCCATTTATATCATTATTATACCGATTGTATAAATATTGAAACATAATTCTAAAGAAAGGAGATCTAACATGAGAAAGAGTTTAGCGATATTATTTATTATATGTATAGGTTTTTCATGTATAACAGGTTGTCAAACTACTGATAAAACACGTACAAAGGCGGAAGGAACTGCCGTTGGCATAGGTGGAGGCGCTCTCTTTGGAGCTCTCCTAGGTGCTGCAATAGGAGGCAAAGAAGGTGCACTGATCGGCGCTGCTGCCGGTGCCCTTGCAGGTGGTGCTGTAGGCTATGCTTATGGGACTCATGTTGCTAATGAAAAAGAAGAATACGCGAATGCAGAAGATTGGCTGGATGCATGTGTCGCCAGTCTGAATACTACAAACAAGGAGACTTTGGCTTATAATTTAGAACTTGATAAAAACATCAGGGATATAGATGCTACAACAGCCCAGTTAGTAACTGATTACGAAAATAAAAAAATTGAAAAAAGTGTTTTGGAGGAGGAAAAGGTAAAAGTTGATGCTAAACTGGCAGAGGCAGAGGAACAACTTGCTAAGGCAAACTTTGAACTGGAGAATCAACAGCAAGTATTGAATGAAACAAAGACGGAGGTAAGTCAAGAGGAATATACAAAAGCATTAGATGGGGAGCTTGCCGAACTTAAATTACACATTGAAGATTTAAAAGTACAGACTGAAGAGTTAGCTTCTTTGTCAAGCCGTATGTCAGTATAATCTCATTCCTAAGTATACTTTGGATTGTATTAAAACACAATCCAAAGTATATAACTGCATAATTCAACTAATCTAAAAGGATAATACAAACAAATGAAAATTGTGTACATCATAATGTTATTATCTGCTTTTATGCTTTCATTAGGTTGCCAAACCACTACTACCGATCCAAGAAAGGGCGGTTTGTTTAGCTATAATCCGGAGGCATATGAAAAACGGCTTGACGACCGCAGGAGAATAAAAACAGATTTAGAAAGACAAAATGTTGAAATACAACAGGAATCTCGAAAACGAGAAAGTGACTATTCAACTAAGCAGGCAGAACAGGACATCATTGCAAAACAAGTAGCATCACTGGACGAAGAACTGGATAACGTGAAAAAAAGTATTGCAGATATTACCGTGCGTACCGATTTGCAAAAACACGCTAAGTGGAAAATTAATCTGAAACTGAAGAACCTGCAAAACAAACTTGGCGATAATGAGCGAAAAGAACACGATTTAAAAGAACTTAAGAAGGAACTCGATAACTTGTTGGAAGAAGCTGAAGCTCTTAGTAACCTCTGAGCAGAAACGATGCAGCTTTATTGTTAACATACCAATAAAATATTCCTGGAACAACAAGGACAAAACTACAGCAATAAGATTCAAGCCTATCTATCATCAGATAGTACATGTATCATTTTATGATCACTCATAAAGGCGTACTGCACTCAAGCAGAAAGAGATTTCGCTAGACTCTGCATTGTATTTTAACAAATATCTTAAACTCTTTGTGAAAGAACTATTATACAAATGCTCTTACGCCTTTTTTACTTTTTGATCATAACGTTTAATATATCTTTCCTGATATGTAGCACTTCCTTTTGTAAATCTAACAAGACAGGATGGACGAGTAACGATGATATGCTTCTGTTTTATGAGGCCGTAGTTAAAATACAGGAAAATACACTTAAGTCTGAAGCTACCAGACAAATGGTATATAAAGCCATTCGCTCATACATGCTGGGACAAGACCTTTATTCTGATTACCTTTCTCCAAAGGAATATGATAAATACAGACACTCTCAAAGTGAGCAATACTCAGGTGTGGGGATGGATATCTTCAATGACCATTCCGGTAGAATTGTTTGTATACCCTATCAGGATGGGCCAGCAAGTAAAGCAGGAGTGGAGTACGGAGACTTTCTCACATTCGTAGACAGTCATTCGGTAGATGGCAAATCTATTTTCACCGTAGGATCTTTGATACGAGGTAAGACAGGAACGTCTGTGTCACTGTTCTTTCAGAACTCTAAAGGTGCTACAAAACAATATTCATTACGCCGCCAGCAAATAAAGTTTAGATCTGTAATTCTTCAGCAATCCGGCAAGCTTTTAGTATTGAAAATATTCCGTTTCACTAAAGATACAACTCAAGAAATCAGAGAAATTTTAGATAAACTGATACCTGGTATGACCAAGGTCATCGATCTGAGAGGAAACACCGGTGGTGATCTTTTTGAGGCCATCGATGCAGCATCCATGTTCCTGAGCCCTGGGTCCAAGATCATAGACTTTAAATCTAATAAAGATATTAAGGAATACAAAGCTACCAATAACCCAATAGACCTCGATTCTCAATTATTTCTGTGGCAGGACGGTCTTACTGCAAGTGCTGCTGAAGTATTTATTACCGCTCTGGTCGAGAATGACCGGGCAGTATCCATTGGTAAAACTTCTTTTGGTAAGGGTGTAGCACAAAACATAGTTAAACTATCCGACGGATCTGCATTGTTTGTTACTAACGGAGCTTTACGATCTCCAAATGGAAACTATTTTCATACTAAAGGCCTTACTCCAAACTATACCGTAAGCATCAATTCTAGTTTTTCAGAAGAGGAATATGCAATAGTAACATTAGATATCATAAAATCAGGTAAACAGTAACACATCACGTTTTTCCACTCTTGAAATTTTTTTAACTTATTTACTAACAGACCAGGTTCCGCTCTCTGAAGATAAACCACCGCTTCCCTGCCATGTTCCGGTGAAACCATTCTTTTGCTGTGTTCCAGTAAAGGAACCCGACAATTCTCCGTCACAAAAACTGGAGTCAGTACAACCGACAACCCACCATTTGCCAAACATGGTTCCCTTTATTGTCCCCTTTTGAGGATCGTAACTTGCGCTGATTGTCGCTTCTGCCTGAGCATCATCAGCAGTGCCTTTAAACTTTCCGGAAGCACGTCCCATGGCGATTGTCAACGTCATAGTGCCCTGGATAGCATCTCCCTTAACCGGTCCTCTGAAGGTTCCTTGCAGCATGGTACCAGGCTTGGTTTGCGTCTTGCCGGGTTTATCAGCTGGCTTCTGTTTCAAGTTATCGTTCTCAGGCTGGTTTTTCCTTACCCTTGCATTGTTATCATAAATGTTTCTGCCCCCAGCAGAAACTGCAGAACCTCCACTGCCAGGGTTTTTGGAAACATTGAATATAATGGTCACCACCTCTTTACCATTACTGCGTTCAAACATCCTGAAATCATATTGACCTTCCTGTGTAGGTGCTGTAAAGTCAAATGTACCCTTTGCTTTGTTTCCTAATGGTTTATATGCCAATTCATGATTATTGCTTACGTTCATGCCATCATGTGGAAGGTCCGTTTTAAATAAACCTACCCAGGAATTATGAGGGTATAGAGGAGAAGCTGTAAAAGTTAATTTCATCGGCTCACCCGGTTCAAATACTCTTTTAGATAACCTAAGGCTTGCCGAATCCTTATCAACTGCAACGGTGAACTTAATGGTAGCAACCTCTTTTCCATTGCTGCGTTCAAACGTTCTAAAATCATATTCCCCTTCTCGTGTCGGTGCTGTAAAGTCAAAAATACCTTCAGCTTTGCTTTCTAATGTTTTATATGCCAATTCATGATTATTGTTTGCTGCCATACCATCATGTGGAAGATCAGCTTTAAATAAACCTACCCAGGAATTATTAGGATATAAAGGGGAAGCTGTAAACGTTAAATTCACCGACTCACCCGGTTCAAATATCCTTTTAGATAACTTAAGGCTTGCATAATCTTTATTAACGGCAACGGTGAATATAATAGTCACCACCTCTTTTCCATTGCTGCGTTCAAACATCCTGAAATCATATTGTCCTTCTTGTGTCGGTGCTGTAAAGTCAAAAATACCTTCTGCTTTATTTCCTAATGGTTTATATGCCAATTCATGATTATTGCTTGCGTTCATGCCATCATGTGAAAGGTCCGTTTTAAATAAACCCACCCAGGAATTATGAGGGTATAGAGGAGAAGCAGTAAAAGTTAATTTCATCGGCTCACCTGGTTCAAATACTCTTTTAGATAACTTAAGGCTTGCAGAATCCTTATCGACGGCAACGGTGAACTTAATGGTCACAACCTCTTTTCCATTGCTGCGTTCAAACATTCTAAAATCATATTCCCCTTCTTTTGTCGGCGCCGTAAAGGCAAAAATACCCTCTGCTTTGTTTCCTAATGGTTTATACGCCAATTCATGATTATTGTTTGCATTCATGCCATCGTGTGGAAGGTTAGATTTAAACAAACCCACCCAGGAATTATGAGGATATTGAGGAGAAGCTGTAAAAACTATATCCATTGGCTCACCTGGTTCAAATATCTTTTTAGAAAGAGTAATGCTATCTGTTCCATTGCGGACAGAAGTTTGATCTCCGATGGGTCTCCTGCTTCCTTTTCCTGCAATTACCTTACTGTTCTCAGTTGTTACCTTCTTCTCTTTCTCTGGCTCGGTTCGATTAGTATAAATTTGCCTTGCATAGTGGTCATAAGGGTTCCCGCCATAGTCTGTTTTCAAACCTCCTACTTCATCAGCACTTTTGTCACTTAAGTCGCATGCTCTTTCTCGCTTGTAATAGTCAAAGGATTTACAAACGAATGATGTTTCCTCTTCACACAGCCTTGCACATTCTTCAGGAGAAACGTTGGTTAAATGCTTGTTGTTGTAGCCGCTGATAGCCGCATTTCTGGTAATAGTATAGTTGCCCAGACTTCCTGAGATTTGCGAACCACCTGAATTTCCGCTGCTCACTGCAGCATGCTCTCTCTGTCGTTGTTTTTCCCTGCTTTTCACTTTTTTTTGTAAGCCAATAATCTTACTTTCTAATGGAAGATCCCTTCCAAGTTTTAATGCCTGCTCATATTTATCTATTGCCGCTTGAAGCATACCTTGATTCTCAAAAGTTTTGCCATCCGAAAGTAAACGGTTTTTCTTTACTTTTACTTTCAACTGTTTTATGCGCAACTCATTATTAGAGTCCCATCTTGCCTTAAGGGCCAGTTCATACTTTTCTATTGCCTGTTCAAGTAATCCCTGCTCTTCTAAAGCAGAACCTTCTTCATAGTAGCGTTGCCTGTCTACCATACTCTGTAAACTTGTAATTTTAGATTCCTGACCTGGATCATGATAGATCTTTTGTGCTTCCCTATACATGACCAGTGCCTTAGTAACGGAACCGGACTTTTCCAGTTCGGCGGCATCATAGCGTAAACGTCCTGCACGATACTTAGGAGACTGTCTATGTTTTATCGCTTCCAAATGGTTCTGGATCTTATCATTCAACTCTCTGTCTTTAAGGGTAGATGCCAGCTTCCGAGCTTCTTCAAACTTATTTTTTGACTTCTCATATTGTTCTTTCTGGAAAAATGTAATCCCTTCGAAACTCAAATGTTTAGTCTTTTTAAAATCCTGCTCCTTCTTAATCACTCTATTTTCCAGGGATCTGATTCGCTTTTTTTCATTCTGGTCCGGATGCATTTGTAATGCCTGAGCGTACTTTGTCTTTGCTTCACTGAGCTTACCCACTTTTTCAAGGGCTTCAGCTTGACTTAAAAGAGACTCTGCATTCGATACAGAATACATTTTCTTTTCCAGTGCATTATATTTGGATCCTATTTCGGTCTTATGATGCTGGTTAGGGCTGATATTCTGCGCCTGTTTGTATTTGGACAGTGCATCCTTTAACCTGCCATCTTTCTCAAGTTTCATAGCTTCCTGCTCTAGTCTCTTTGCTTGTACCTCATTTTTTACAGATTTACGTGTTGATTCTATTTTGGCATCAAGATTCATTGCAGGTGCCAGCTTTTGTGCCTCTTCGTATTTGACCCGGGCTTCCTTGAATTTACCCTGCCTTTCCAACAGATCAGCTTCTCGTGCAAGATCTTTGGCCTGACTTATTTCCTTATCCTCTGCTGCAATAGATCCTTTTAGAGATTTTACTTTAGAATCAAGTTTTAAGACCGGAGCTAGTTTATTGGCTTGTTCATACATCTCCGCAGCCTCTTTTAATTTACCTTGTTTCTCAAGACTGGCAGCATTACGTTTCAAATCCTCTGCCTTTTTCAGGTCATTCAATTTGACATCAAGTTTCTTCTTCCAATCTTTCTTCAGGCTTTCCAGCGGTTCATATTCAGAGTTCAGCTTAGACGCTTTAGCTAGTTCCTTCTTTGCTTCAGGTAGTTTAGATTGCTGGAGGAAATTTTTTGCAGTTGCTACATGATTGTCTATTTCAGCCTTTTTCAGTTTGTATTCACTGGTAAGCTTTTGTGCCTCTTTATCATCTGGAGAGATGGCTAATGCCTCATTAGCTTTTGTAACTGCCTGTTCCAGGTCACCTTTTTTCCATAGGGCTTTTGCATCTGAGAGTTTAGTTTTGCCTTTCTTACTGTTTTTAGACTTATCCAAAGTATTTTGAGAAATGGAAACACTGAATTGCCCTGATCCCTTTCCCAATACAATGCCCTCTTTGTCAGTGACTGTGACTGTCGCTTCACAATTTCCTATCTGGCTACGGTTCAGTGTAACCTGCTGACCGGTGTTGCCACCGGCAAAATGGCTGTCCTCGTTAAGCGTCCATTTGTAATAAACCTTTGCTTTGTTCACTGGCTTGATATCAGCCTGGAGCTGTACATTCTGGTGTACTGCAAGAGTCTTGGTCTCCTCCACTAATCCTGTTCCCTGCTTCCATATCATAGGTTTTGGCCCCAGTGGACCAAGGTTTTTTACCGTAACGGCATATGATTTTGCCGAAATCGTGATTTTTGCCCTGCCCAGGTCATCACCTGTTCCTGGTACCCTGCCCATTGCCTCAATCAGTATAGGCTTCGTGCCCTTTGGGATGAAGACAAGCTCTCTGCTGTTTTGAGATATCCGGAGCTCCCTGGCGTTATTTGGAAGCGGCATCCAACGGAAGTCAATGCCTTTGCCTGGATCAGGATTTGCCTGAATAATTGCCCTGGTCTCCTGACCCACTAACGGGGTCTCCGGATCTACAGTGATATTGAGCTCGGGTGCTATCACCTCAATCTGTATCTGTTGCGACTCTGAAACTGTAACCAGCTCTTCCCCTCTTTTCTCCAGAATTATGACCCAGACTGGAGTTCTCCCGGGTTGGCTGAATGTAGCCGTAGTGGAAGGTGAAGTGCTTTCGTGCTCAGAGAAAGTTACCCTTGGATGAGGCTCCCATCTGTATGTAAACGGGCAGTTCACTGTCTTTCCGCCTGCGGTCAGTATGGCCTTCAAGCTGACTTTTTGACCAACCACCACCCGGCTTCCGGAAGGCGCAACCTTTTGTACTGATACCGTAACCGGTTTTACCTGAATGTTGATAGAACCGGTACCGGTATTGCCTTTTGAATCGGTTACAATAACTGTCACGGGATTAGCCCCGTCTTTTTGAGGAGCAAAACTTATGCTTGATCCATCACCTTCATGTCCCGGCCAGGAATAAGTATAAGGTGGACGTCCGTAATTTGCGGACACACTTATAGAAACATCCCCCTTTTCACAGGAGAGGAGCTCTGTCTTTGAAGAGGTGAGCTTTACCTCCAGAGGTTTCTCGGACTTTTTATTCTCCATTTCCATATTCTCTGTGGTGTACTTACCATAGGGTATGTTCCCTCTTTCCGAGCAGTAATCAATCGCTTCCTGAGAAGTCTTGAAAAAGAACCTGCCGCACCCAAAACCGCTCATAACGCATGGTCCTCTTGACAGATCTATCTGGCTGCATTCTGAGTCCTCAGACTGTCCGGGTTGGTACCACACTGAAGCACCACCTGTCCAGTCATACTTGCAAAGGCAATTCAGAAACCACTCTTTTGATTTTTCAGGTTTTTGCAATGTTGGCTCTTCTTCCTTATCATTTGCAGACTCACCAATTGTAAAGCCGCCATGTTCGTCATATATTATTTCGAATTCATCTTGAAAGGTAGAACCAATGTTTTCTTCATTCTCAGGCCCTTCATCATCATCGGCATTGGCGTCTTTCTCGTCTCTCCACTCTTGATCGGGTTCGAATTCTTCTTCCTCACGTCTTAGATGCCCATCTTCCTCTTTTTTTAATCTTTCTTCTTCAGCAGCAAGCTCTTTACGTTCTTCTTCTTTCTTCTCTTTTTCGTCTTCATCATCGGTTTTCTCTTTTTCCATTACCGTAAACTCTGCGCTCTTCGTGGCTAGCTTTACAAGTTTGTCGTCTGAGTCCTTTACATACAACTCAACCGTCACAATCCCGATTGTATCTTTTGCTTTTGTAGTAACAGCTGTGGACATTAAATCCTTATCTTCAACACTACAGTTTTTACCACTCCATTTATAGATGAAATTAGTTTTACCCCCAATATAGAGCCTTGGAATAGAGGCGTCTGCTGTTATAATTTCATGTGATCCGGGTCTCTTTTTTGAGAGAGAGAGATTGAGGAAATTATCCGAGACCTTTGATTTTTTTATGATTTCAAGTGTACCCTGAACCTTTGTGGCTCCTATTGTCCTAACCACCAAAACACTGATAGTGGTAGGTTCAGCTCTTATAGTGTGAAACTTAACCTGCTTTTTGTTGTTTTTTGGGGCAAATTTACCACCCGGAGTAGCTGACCACGTAATACTGAGATCTCTGTCATCCCATAGTTTTTTCAGCTCTTTGTTTTTAAATTTAATATCAAGTGGCATCCATACTTCAAGTGTGAGTGTATCACTGCCGGCAATAATTTCGGCACCTTCATCTAACATCTTTTGAAATGCAATGCTTTTGCCATAAAGTTCTTTTACCTTGTTCAGTGCCTCCTTGTAATCTGTTACGAATTTTGGATTATTATCAAGTTTTGGACAAATAGCGGCATTGTCTGTTCCTTTAGCATTACTAGCGAAGTCTTCACCATTTCTCCAGTTAAAGGCCACGTCACCAAGAATAGCAAATGCCTTTCTGTCTACAGTGTCTTTCGGATCACCTTTCTCACCCTTAATTTCGCTTATATCGTTCCTTATTCTTGTCAGTTCTTTGGCATAGCCCAGTTTAGACTGCTCTGCTCTGACCAGATCCTGTGCGTAGTTGCCTGACCACCTAAATCCGAGTATGGTCCTGAGTTTATAACCTGTCTTGGTTTCAACACCGGTTTTTATAGTCTTGCTGAAATTATATATATTATAATAAACACTGATTGCCTGCTCCCAGATATTTCCCTGGCCCAGAGCTTTATCCTCTTTGGTTCTTGTGTCACTGGATATCCAGGATGACTTATCCTTTCCTCTTTCTTTTGCCTGTTTTTCGATTACCTCAACAAGGTTTACTTCCAGTTTGCTTCCCCTGAGAGTCTCAAGCTTCTTCTGCAGTTTTGCCAATTTTGGTTTGAGTCTCTTCCCGGCATCAAGAGTCGCGCGCTTGACCTCTGCAAGCTCTATCAGGTGAGGGATCATAATATTATTGATCACATGTTCTTTTCTTTTTTCCATTTTAGTCTTCATTAAATTAAAGACTTTGCACCAGTTTTCCTCGCTTTTAGAACAAAAATAATCAACCATCAACTTATCAACATTAAACAGATAATTGACAACTTCCTTCGCAATTTTACTTCCAATTGTGGGTGGGTCCCAGTGTTCTTCCTCTGCAATTGCTTTCGCCTGTTCCTCGACAGCTCTTTTATATTGTTCATAGACCGAGTCTTTTTCAAGATACTGTTTAACAAAGACCTCCTTTGTTGCTTCAGAAAGATCGTTGATCCGTACGCCCATAGACTCTATTGATTTGTGGCTGATCTTTACATATTTTGTTTGAAAAAAGAATTTCTTCAAATCCTTTTTTTCAATTATCTTATTGTCAGGCAACTCTAATCTGACAAATTTACCAGTATTCTCATCAAACTTTCCATCGTATACAAGTATATCTATAAGTCCTGAATTATAGATAGAAAGTTGTATTCCTGAAGTAATTTCACCTCCTACCATTAGAAGATCTCCGGTCAAGACGAGTGGCCATGCAGGAGAGAAATAGAGTGCTTCCTTTACGAACAAGAGTATTGTTTTTCCGTTCAAACCTTCGAGAAGGGAGGACTTTACGGCAATTGCCCCGGGTACAAAATCTATTAATGCAAAGGCGCCTGCACTCAAGTCATTACTAAGCTCTCCACTTTCCCAGGAGTGATACATAGCATCCATTGCTTTTATACTTCCAGAAGCCAGTACGACTGCCATAAGGACTTTTCCTTTCGGGCTTTGTGCCATTTTTATCAGGTACCCACTGCCACCCTCCTCGGTTATCTCTATCCACTGTTTAAGTGCCTTTCTTTCAGCTTTACTTAATGTTCTTGCTTCGCGTGCTTTCAATAACTTCAACGCTTTATTGTTAGCTTCCTTACGTACCGCTTTTAGACTGCCGTATTTTTTACTTGATTCAGCAAGCATTTCCACAAATGCTTCACGTGATTTACCACTCTTTATCCAGTTGCTCGTAACTTCTACCATGTCCTGAGACTGTTTGAAGCTTGTATAGAGCATGGAGTACAGCTTTTTATCCTCCCCGGCAACTGCCTTAAGACGTGCCAGGATTTGTTCTTCCTTTCCCAGAAGAAAACGGTTGTCCTTCAAAAGCGAAAATCCTGTTGTCAGCTCGTCCATAACCTTACGAATCTCATTGTTAGTCATTAAATTCTTAGTACCTATAGATTCCGCTTTCCTTAGTATAGGTTCCAATTTTCTCGGAATTTCCTCAAATCCAAGTTTAATGTTTTTTAGCCTTATATCATTTATTTGGCTAAATATCTTTTCATCAAGCACCTTACTATCAAGTATTTTGTTAATTTGTCCCAATTTTTTACCTTTTAAGGCACCGGAAACTTCGAGTGCTTTGACTTGTCTACGGACATACTTAACCCTATCGGAATTAGATAGTTTCTCCCAACCACCGTGAAGCATTATCTGGCGTTCAGTGCTGCCGATCATGGTAAGAGCACCATATTTTTTTGTGCCGTTGCTGATATCCAATATTTCCGATAGTATATGGTTCTTCTTACTGGTGGTAAAGGAACCCAGTCCCTCTGCCTGCTTCACCAGCTTTTTACCATCAAAATCGGCAATGATTGCTCCTTTTTTCAAGGTTTCCTGCTTTATCCCACTAAGTCCAGAGGCTCCAAGAAATTTTTCAGTTTCCATAAAATCGAGAGCAACAAGATCTATTCCCCTTACCTTCTTTAAGCCTCCCAGGTCAAAACCTTTGACTTTTAACTTGTCCAGACCTGACTTACTAAGTGCTTCGTTAAATTCACTGGCTGCCGCAATGCCTTTATTACCGATAAAAGAGATATCGTCGTCAGAAAATAGAAGTCTATAAAGATCTTTAGTAGATTTCTTTTTATTTAGTGCCAGGTGTCGTTGACCGGAGGATCCGGTGCGAACAGCTGCTTTGATCCCTCCATTCGGGTACTTAGCATAGATTTTGTCTAAGATATTTTCTACTGCCCGGAACCGCTTCTTGTCCAGGGCACCACGAATCTTGTCAGCAAATACTGTAGGGTTCTTGTAACCGGCCTTTTTACCGGCATCTTCCAGGGCCTTGAGGAAAAGCGTTTCATCCTTCGCATGGGTGAAGTCAATACTCTTGAATACTTTAGTCAGTACATCATCAGGTATATTGCCTTTTACCTTAGCCAGTTTGTCAAGATCATTGATGTTGAGCCATGATTGTGCAGAAACAGAAGAAAAACCACATAACATGATTAATATCACTGCCAGTACCGTTTTTAATGGTACTGATAATAGAGACTTTCTTACTGTGTACATTTAGTTTCTCCTATTTTATTTAAGTAGAAAGGCATCCACATAAAACATAATCACGTTTTCTGAAGTTGTTTTCCACATTTAATAGTATTGTCAATGTCCCGTTACCTGTGGGACCACTCGTGAACGACACAAATTATAACCAAACAAATAGCAGAAAAAATTATAACTTTAAGTATTTTCCATATAGACCGAGAAAATACCTCTTTGTCACTTTCTTTTCCGGTAATGTAACGGTAAAAATAAATTGCTTCTGGTCTTGCAACCATTGATATAGATAAAACTGCCCATAGTAGAAAAATAACACCAACTGCCATATACCACGTATCAAAAAGTTCCATTATGTCTCTTTCGTTTATTTAAAATTTCTTTTTTGTTAATTTTATGAAACAATAACAAATAGTATTCAAAAGGGCAAATGTGTTTCCGTAAAAGTAAGGCTCTGAATGGTGGTCTTAAACTACTAGTTAGATTTCAATTATTATTCTCATCTCATAATGGTTTTAGTATACATACGAAATTTTCTTGCATCTTTACCAAGTTCAGGCATATTAACAATAAATTATCAAACAATTTTTCATAAACCATATTTAAAGGAAACATCATGAGTAATACAATAACGGTGAGCACACAGGGGATAAATGAATCATTAACAGACTCCAACGGTGATTTCGATACGGTAGAAAGAGGAGAAATGACGCCTGATGAATTTGTAGATTTTATCAGGAAAGCCTCTCAATTAAAAATACCTGAGTCGATAGGCGATAGTGAGGAATACTGTCCTCCGCACATTATAACTAACAACTCTACCGGTATTGTTAGTTTCCTTATGGACGGTGGAAAGATAGAATGTCTTGAGGTAGAGGACTATGTGACCCCATTTGAAGCGTGTATGTTAGCAAACGGCGAAAAAAATCCTGAAGTGATGAAATTGGAAAAGTCAGGGGGGACAAAACTCAAAAGTACTGATAATTCGCAAGCAAATTCACAACTGACAGAAAATATAGTGATAAAGAGGGGGGGTAAATTTAAACGGTTTTTAGGTTATGTGCTCTCGTTGATTTTTATCTCAGGAGGAATCATCATTGGTGTTGCTGGTATTAGGTTTGGACTTAAGAATGGGAAAAATGAAGATTTATATATTGGATTAGCTGCATTAGTTATAGGAGTAATTATTGGTTTTATAATTTTCCGGGCAGTTAAAAAATCTGCTGGTAAATCAGGTTCAAATTATGATGCAAATGAAGGGATTGTTTATGCCCAAACTCTTAATGCAATGCATGATGATAACTATAATGATTCTACTGATTATGGTGATTTTGATGGTGGCGATTAATAACCAAGCACAGCCATGTTCCATCTGAAACTAGGGTTATTTAGCTTTTTTACCTTCCTATCATATGCTAAGTTTTCCATGTGACTCTTCGCGTGGTTCTCTGTTTCCTGGTAGCCCTGCTCAAGGTCCAGGTGGCAGCGTCAATGAAGGTTTATATTTTCTTCGTCAGAGATAACATAAGAGGAAAGGCAGTGCAATATCTTGATGAAGAGCTCTAAAATATTACTATTTAACAAAGTTTTCTGCTTCCATGAACTTTGGTTCAATAACAATTTTACCGGTTTTATTAATATAACCATACACCCATCTCTTTTTCTCCTTTCCGTCTTTACCCTTAACAACAATGGTCTTTAGGATCACCGCCATTCCGTTTTTAAAAGGTTCACCCGGACGATACCGTGATTTTCCGCATTCAAATTGTGGTTTAATTATCATCTTGCCGGTTTTGTCTATAAATCCGTAAGGGCCACCTCTCGTAAAGCTTGAACCATCCGGTTCTTCAACAACAGCAGCAAGGCCCTCACTAAATTTACCCACTTTAGAAAATCTTGGTTCAATTATTATTTTTCCAGTTTTATCAATAAACCCCCATTTTCCACCCTTTATTTGTGTAGCAATCAGCCCCTCACTGAATTGCTCACACTGATTGAATTTTGGTTCTGCAATTACTTTACCTGACGCATCAATCAGGCCCCAGGGGCCTTTCTTTTCAATTCTAAATTTAGCAATTCTATTATAAAACGGGTCAATCGACTCATATCTTGCCTCCACAATTACCTTACCTGTTAAATCCATTAATCCCTTTTTATCATTCAGTCCAAACCTTATAACCCCATTTTTTAAATCAGGTTCAGACCAGTCAACAGGTGTCTGTATTAATTGCTTGCCGGAAGAATCAATGATATTATTAATATGAGTACCCTTTTCTTGATCGTAATATTGTGTTTTAGATATGCCGTTTGTAAATTGTCCGATAGAATTATATATTGGTTCAACAATAACGTTACCTGCCTTGTCAATAACGCCCTTTTTTGCAGAATCTTTGCCTGTTAGTTTTACAATGGCACGGTCATCAGAGAACAGACCTGCCTCATAATAAGCGGGTTCAAGGACTCTTTTACCTCTCATGTCGATATACTCAAATTTATCATCGTATGCATCCCGTCTCACTGCAGCAAGCCCTTCGGAGAATGGTTTAGCTTTAACAAAAGGTATATTAATAAACTCCTTTCCCGAGGAATCTATGTAATAGAACTTCTTATCTTTTTTAGCGATAGCAAGCCCCTCCCTGAAGAAACCATAAGCTTCAAGTTCAGATTCCAGTATTTCCCCGGTCCTATGTATATACTTCCATTTGTCATCCACCTTAATTTTACTAAAACTGTTTATAAAACCCTTCTTATTCATCTTGGTTCCGGGCTGGATGATATAGTTACCGGAAGTATCAATATAGGCTGTTTTAGGATAAGATGAGCCTTCAACTCTTACTCCCACTTTGGCCACTGGGGTTCCTTCGGCAGGTATCGGAGGGGGTTTTGTAAAATCGGTAGACGTCTGAAGAGCCTCAATTAATTCAGAGAACATTTCCTTGAGCTTTTCTACCCTGCCTTCCCCCCTGATCTTTAATGGCGCATATGTGGTAAACTTGGATTCCATCTCATTGCTACGATGATTCAATTCCTTTGTTTCCACACAATTCAAAAGCTTTCCTTTGTCATCCTCAATACAACTAAAACTCAGTTGATCATTACCCGTTATAGCACTTGAAAAAATATCCAAAGAGTGCATCTTGATGTTTCGCAGGGGGAATCTGTGTTCAATAATAAATACTATATCCGTCTCCTTAGGAACATACCAACGGCTCTCTTTATATGTCAGTTGACCATCATCCTCGATTTGCAAAGAAGTCACCATTCTCATATTATCGTTATTAAACGAACCCTTCGATACGTAATCGAACTCATTATTTTCATTAAACACTGCTAGAATTGCGTTGATTTTGTCAGCATAGGGACCGGACGTCTCTGCTCCTACTCCTGCATTCGATACATTAGTGACAGGAGCCTTTGTTGGTTCTTGCAAAACAACTTTATCTAAGGGCAGTACAACAGGTTCTACAACTTGTTTTGAAGGAGTATCCACATTTGGAGTAATCTGAGCAAGAGATTTTTTTCTGGGTTTTTTAAGATCAATTCCTAGAGTGTCTTGAGACCCGTCCATATAGGTCAGCGTCATCTCATAATTGGTCTTACCTGCTACAATAGAGTTATTATCGTGTACATAAAGATCAAAGATCTCTTCCGAGTCCCCCAGGAGTATATTTACACTACCATCAGGCTTGTTAAGGACATTATTGTTTTTTAAAACCCCAACAAGCCATATTCCATTACCAGGCATAGTGTCCCAGTCGGACTTCTGGCCATCAATATTTTGGATTGTAAGGTTAGTGATCGTTTTACCCGGAGCGATTATGTGGAAACGGAATTGTACATCAGGAGAACCGTTTCGTTTCAATTTTTCATTCCGACCAACAAAGTCAAGGAATCCCTTTTTCTTATTCAGATAGACCAGCATCATTATTCCTGACCCATTGGATACCGTCTGTATTGAAGTCGGGGCTTTTGCCTGCCTTGCCGGCGGTGGGCCGCCCAGAGGCTCTTGTTGCGGTTCATTTGCAGGCGCTGCAGGGGTGCTGGTTGATGGCTCGGTTGAAGTAGAGTCTTCTTGCGTGGTTTTAGATTCTGTAGCAGTTATTGTAGAGGTTGTCTGGAAAATATTCTGATCGATCTTTATTGAAGCAATAATCTTTTCCAACTCAGGCATATGCTCATTCCGGTCTAGTCCAATAACGGCAGTCATTAACCCCAGGTATTGGCCATCACTCAGTGGATCTTTCAGTCCTATACCTCTCATAACTATGTTCACTCCGGGCGCCATCTCCCCTTCCATCTCAAGAGCAAGTGTCTGACGGCCGGAAACATTGACAGGGCCAATATTTTTTGTTTTCACGCCAGGTGGAGCATCTTTAGTCATTGACGCCTCTGTAGGCGCATCTTTTTCTTTTGTTATCCCGAACGCAATCATCTTTTTAGGCCCTCCCATTATTCTTGCATACGTGCGTCCATCTTTTTTATCTTCAATAATACTCCAGCCCTGAGGCAAAGAAAAAGTAGAACCTTCCCATGTCTCTGTTTTTTCTCCTACACTGAAAATATTAGAGTCCACATTTACTGATGTTAAGATTTTTTCCAATTCAGGCATATGTACATCACTATCAAGACCTGATGTCACTACGAGCATCATGCTTACAAATCCGCCTTCTTTCAGAGGGTCTTCCAATCCGTAATACCGCACGGTCGCATCGATTTCAGGTTCTCCAGGTAACGCACCAAACGTCTCGAACACGCTGGCCTTCCTTCCAGATATTTCGGCCTGCCCCATGTCCTTGACTTTCACGTCCTTTTGCCCTTCTTGCTTCATGCTTTCCCTCACCATTTCAGCTGTCATTGGTATCGTGGCCTTGACACCCATGAAAAAGATCATTTGCTTATTAACCGGATCTACTGTTCTGGTACAACTGAACTTCTCTTTGCTTTTAGCCAAAATCTTGAAGTCAGAAGGGTAAGTAAAGGTTATTCCTTTCCATGTCTCACTCTTATTGGTCAGTTTAAACATGTCCGGATCGAAAGTGACAGAATTAATGATCTTTGCAAGAGTAGGTATGCTCTCACCTGGATCCAGTCCCATGACGGCATACTGTATGCCAAGATAGTCTCCTTCGCTGAGAGGTTTCGGGAAAAAATGGAAACGTTGATTCATGGTTTTTCCATCCTGAGCCTTGCTGGTTACCTGGTATGTTTGGGTTTCAAAATTCGATACAGTAACCGAATCCAGTTGTTTCCAGATCGCCTCGTTCAAGGTCCCGGCTATAGCTTCAATGGGGACTTTCATTCTTTCTTTGCCGAATGAAAATGCAAGGAATCCATCTTGCATGCTTCCTTTTAGTGCACGAAAATCTTTATTGCTTTCTTCCACTTTCCAACCAGGAGGAATACTCACTGTGATGCCCTGCCAGGTTTTGGTCTCCCATCCCTGTGGGGCAGCTAAAGCAGTAGAAATATATGACAAAACTGACAAGTTTAATATGATAAAGGCAGCAACGAATGTAACAATAGAATACTTCATTTTTTTCATGATCATATTCGTCTCCATGTCGGCAAAGGTTTTATTGTGCGAATATTTGTAGTTTAACTTTACAGGAATTTACCTAATATGTTACATTTATTCAAGTTAGAATCACAATGGTATTTGATAATTTACTTTGCGGAGTAGAAATGTCAAGTACATTCTACTCAGGACTTCCCCCAATTTTTTTAAGGCGACGCTCTACCAAAGAGCATCAACTGATTTTGGTGGATTATCGGTTGCAATTTTGGTGCTATTCTTTCTGGATGTCGATTAAATATGTTCATAAGTCCATCGGCTATTGCATAGTACCGAAAGTCGGGTATACCAAAGAGTCGTTTAGCCGCTCTGAAGACATAGCCCGCCATTACCTTTAGCTTCGCTTGTGTATCCAACATCACCGTCGCAAAATACGCTGCCGCTGTCACCAACGGCAAAAAGTTTTGTAAACGCTGATAACCCAACACCCCAACACCCCAACACCCTTACACCCTTACACCCTTACACCCTTACACCCTTACACCCTTACACCCTTACACCCTTACGCCCTTACACCCTTACACCCTTACACCCTTACACCCTTACGCCCTTACACCCTTACACCCTT
>Ga0257118_1000540_pt1 | contig 33227 bp, 35 predicted proteins | sample SI112_150mmetaG_FD_190156 | JGI IMG/M metagenome (GOLD analysis project Ga0257118, IMG submission 190156) | Marine microbial communities from Saanich Inlet, British Columbia, Canada - SI112_150m | ecosystem: Environmental > Aquatic > Marine > Inlet | place: Canada: British Columbia | collected...
GAGGTTCAGAGGTTCAGAGGTTCAGAGGTTCTTTAGACTGTTGGCTGTGGAGTATCTGCGAGAAGTGGGAGGGTGACAGTAAAGCAACTCCCCTCAACCTCGATACGGTTTCTCGCAGTAACCTTACCGCCGTGATGGGTGGCCACTAAACGGACAATATAGAGCCCCAGCCCCAGATGTGGGCGTTCAGGATTACTCTCTTTACGAGAAGAGACCATAGACTCGAACAGCGTGTCATGAATCTCCTGGTCTATCGGAGCTCCCTGGTTGAGGATGGATATCTCCACGTTACGTTTACTGCCGGGTTTATGGGGAGGGTTGTTGGAGAGGGAGATACGGACCTCAATCGGTATCCCCGGATAGCAGTAATCCACGGCATTATTCAGCAGGTTATCCAGTAATTGCTCGATGGCATAGGGCCAACCATCCATTAGAATCGGCTGCCCTGGACGATCAATCTGGAACAGTTGCAGTGTATGGGTATTTTGATAGTTGTCGAGGTACTCTTCCAACAACTCGTTCAGATCAAATGCCTCTTCACTACCCGGTACGAGCGCCTCTTCAAAGCTGGATGCCTCAGCAAGACTCTGTACCATCGACCCCAGACGGCTAATGCCACGGCGACTCTTGTGAAGATATTTCTGACTGGTTTCTGTATCTGGGATCTCCTGTTCCAAATGCTCCAATGAGGTGGAGACAATGTTGAGGGGGTTGAGAATCTCATGTTTCAGCATGCGTGGCATCCGCTCCAGATAGTGGGTATAGCGGGCCAGCTTCTGCAACATGGAAGAGATACTGCGGGATAGATCACCGAGTTCATCCAGCGAGTGGCGTTCTGTACGAATCTGTTCAGTTACAATGCGACCACTCTCATCAATGGCGTTACTGGTCTCTTCTCGCAGGTTGTGCAGTCGTAGCGTAAGGCGGGTCGCAATGGTGATGAGGATCAGTGAAGCGGTCAGGATGACCAGTAGTGTTGAACCTACCACATTCTCCAGCGCGATACGCAGCTCAGAGAGGATACGCAGATTACTCTGTTCAGCAACTACAACACCCAACTCCTCCTCTTCACCATGAATGGGGTAGATGATGGTAATTACATCGGCTAACCCATCGTAGGAGGGGCGTACCAGGCGCTGCTCGCGACCACTCTTCAGCGCTTGGTCGATTGCATTCCATGAAAATTCTCGGGTATCTCGAATCGGTTCATCGAACTGTAAAATAGGGGACCCCAGAATCCAGTCAAACAGTGTTGCAGAAATCGGGTTGCGCTCATCATCACGGGTGAGGGTCGTTAACAGTGTTCCGGTGGTTGCAACCACACGACGATGACGGTCGGTAATGGAAAAGCGTGCATCGGGCAGGTCGATCGCATGGATCATCCGCTCCATTGAGGGAGCCGGTAGAAAGACCCGGTTCATATAGGCCTCCGTCCACTCTTTGAAGGTACCAATTTCTGTCTTGATGGAACGCTCTTTCGAGTCATCAATATCAATGATCGAGAAAGAGAGAGAGGTGTTCTCATCAATCAGCTTTTTGGGGAGTTTCAATTCGATCACGTAACCGGAGGCGGTGGGGTGCATGGAGGCGGCAAAGCTGCGTTCATGCATACCGGTGGTCGGTTTTTTCCACTCCTCCTCCATCTGGTAGATACTCATCAATCCAGGCCGATAAGCGGTTGCCAGATAATTTTTGGGTGGTTGTTGCTGATGTTGTAGATAGATACGCAGGTGATCACCACTGTCAACCCGGAGTCCCTTACTGCGGCGGAACAGGAGTTGGTTATCGGTAACCCGAAACAGTGCATAGATGTGACGTTTATCGTGCGAAACGCCGAGCAGATGTTGATAGGAGAGGTCACTACTGCTGTACTGCGGTCCACCCTGAAGGATGTGCGTCTCACTATATTCAACAGCTCGTGAAAGAATGGGGGTCCACTCATTAAATTCAGGGTTATCAAGATCCGGAGTCTCCTTCAACTCATGAACATAGAGATCCTGGTCATTGCTGAGGGCGTGGGGGATTCCGGTCTCCGGGTTAAAGAGGGCTTCGTTATCATGAAGTACTGTGGCAACGGCCTGTGCAGCCATGGAGAGGGCATTTTCCTGTCCCTGCTGTAGAAAGTGTTTCATCTCCACCAACATCTTGTAGCCCATCACCGGTATTGTCAGAAACAGGATGATGGCGAAGATCAGCTTATTGCGAATCCCTACCCACTGGCGTAACCAGTCACGAGCACGGGTTGTTAGCAATCCCAACGGTAACCCACTCCGAATACATTGCGGATACAGTTGAAGTCTGGATCAATGCGTTTAAATTTGATGCGAATTCTTCGAATATGACCGTTAATCGTGTTCTTTTCCACAATAGTCTGTCGAGTAACCGGCATCAGCGACTCATAGCTGAAGGCCTCGCCGGGCGATTGGGCCAGAGCCTCAATCAACCAAAACTCTGTCAAGGTGAGTTCAATTGGTTTTCCGCGCCAATGGACGGATAGGGCCGTCTCATTGAGTGTGAGGTGACCACAGATGATCTCACTGGAGGGGGTGTTTGAGTGGGTGAGTCGCTTCTCAATACTGAAGAGTGAGGATACCCGAACCGTCAGATAGTCTAGTGTGATCGGTTTGATCAGGTAGTCCCATGCCTCCAGGCGTAATCCCTCAACCCGATCAATTTCGCTATCACGCGCGGTGAGAAAAATAACCGGGATCGTTGGATGCTGTCGATGCAACTCCGTACAAATTTCAAAGCCGGCATCATGGTTTTTACCGAGCATAACGTCAAGAATGGCGAGGTCAGGCAGATCCTCTTCAAAGCCCAGCAGAGCCTCCTCTTTACTACCATAGGCCCTGATTGTATAGCCTTGTCTGCGCAGCGCATCGGTATAGTTCTCACGTTGGTCAGGGTCATCTTCTACGATTGCAATTTTTCGGTTCATAGTATCTGTCATCAGAGGGTAAACGGTTAAATTCTGGAAAAGTGGTTCTATCGAATAGTATATACTTAACCGCTTTTTAATGGGTAGAATCGCCCGATCGATAGTGGATGTTGTGTAATGAAATTAACCACCCGTTTTGCCCCCAGCCCGACCGGCTATCTCCATATTGGAGGAGCGCGTACGGCACTCTTTTCCTGGCTCTATGCGCGTCGTCATGGTGGCGACTTTATCCTGCGAATTGAGGATACCGACAGAGAGCGTTCCACCGAAGAGTCCGTGAATGCAATTCTGGAGGGTATGAACTGGTTAGGTCTTGAATATGATCAGGGGCCGTTCTATCAGACCCACCGTTTTGATCGTTATAAAGAGGTGATTCAGAAATTACTGGATCAGGGCGATGCCTACTACTGTTACTGTACACGTGAAGAGCTGGATGAGATGCGAGAGGGGCAGCGCTCACGTAAAGAGAAGCCCCGTTATACCGGACTATGCCGTAGCCGCACAGAGCCACGAGAAGGGGTTGATCCGGTTATCCGCTTCAAAAATCCGATGGATGGGGCAGTTGTGGTGGATGATCTGGTTCGGGGAAAGGTGGTGTTTCAGAATAGTGAACTGGATGATCTGATTATTGCTCGATCCGATGGTACACCCACCTATAATTTGACGGTGGTGGTGGATGATCTGGATATGGGGTTGACCCATGTGATTCGTGGAGATGACCATCTCAACAACACACCACGCCAGATTAATATTCTGAGAGCGCTGGGGGCAGAGCTGCCAAAATATGCACACCTGCCGATGATTTTGGGTTCAGATGGTGGTCGACTCTCAAAACGTCACGGCGCAGTGAGCGTTATGCAGTATCGTGATGAAGGATATCTGCCAGAGGCACTTCTCAATTATCTGGTGCGCCTGGGGTGGTCACATGGCGACCAGGAGATCTTCTCAATGGATGAGATGGTGAGTCTGTTTGAGGTGGAGAGTGTCAACCACTCTGCCTCGACCTTTAATCCAGAAAAGTTGTTATGGCTCAATCAACACTATATCAAGAGTAGCTCACCAGAGCATATTGCCCATCATCTCAGTTGGCATATGGGTGAGAGAGGTATTGATCCGACACAGGGGCCAGATCTGACTCGGGTGGTAGAAGCGCAGCAGGAGCGCGCCAAGACTCTGGTAGAGATGGCCGATAACAGTGTATTTTTCTATCTCGATTTCGAGACATTTGATGAGAAAGCGGCGAAAAAGAACCTGAAAGTTGCGGCTCAACCACCATTGGAGAAAATTCGCAGTGCCTTGGCTGAGCTGGAAATTTGGGATGCAGAACCGATCCACCAAATTGTCAAACAGACTGCAGAGATTCTCGATCTGAAGCTTGGCAAAGTGGCTCAACCACTGCGAGTAGCGGTAACAGGTGCGGCGATCTCTCCACCCATTGATATTACTCTGGAGTTGATTGGCCGAGAGCGTGTTTTGAAGCGAATCGAACTGGCGTTAAGCTATATACAGCAACGAGCTGAGAGCAGTTAAGTCAGATGGAATGGGCTGTCCTCAAATTGAATTCTTGATCTGTATTGGATAATTTTATCTGATAAGGATATAATATTTAATGTTGGGTTGTTTGAGTTTTTTAATGATCTTGCTAAAATTAACAATATGGTTACTGAATCACTTCATTCGTTCTCTTCGCAACCGCTGGCAGCGGTACAGCAGAGTAAGTTAGCGTCCGTAAAAGGGGGTGCTGAGAGTGCTGTTGAGAAAAAAACAGCACTACCTGTAGCCCTGCCTCCAGAAAACAGAGCGATTACTACGCCTCAAGCGCAGACAGAAAAATATACAGCGACAGCTCAAACCCGTTCAACAGATGTTGCAGCTCCTGTTAAAGAAGAGGGAGATGAGCGGCTGGAGCTGGCCCAGCAAGCGCGAGAGGAGAAGCTGGAAGCCGCAAGAAAGGAGCGGGAAGCACAGTTAGAGGCAGAGCGTAAAGAGCGAGTGGAGAGTGCTCGGGCAGCAAGAGAGGCTGAAAGGCTTGAAGAGCTGGACGAGGTTCAGTTTCAACTTTACTCAAATCTGCATGAGCTCGCCGAAGAGGAGCGCTCCACGGAGGATTTGATTGCACTCAGAACGGCACTGGTGGCACGTATCGACCTCTATGCTTGATCTCTCAAACTTTTGATGTTCACACGCCTGTATCAATTATTTTTAATGAAATAGCTCTAGATCGTCTACAATGCGCCGATAATAAAGAATATTGTCGTGGGTCCGTCGTGGGTCCATTGTGACAAGGTTTAGAGCCTGTTCTCTTGTTCCGGACAGTATCAAAAATAATGCTCAACAGGCTGTGTGGAGAAGATAATCATGTTTGATAATGCATCGATCTTGATCACCGGAGGCACAGGCTCCTTTGGTAAGAAATATACTCAAACCTTACTGGAACGTTATAACCCCAAAAAAATCATCATCTACTCCAGAGATGAGTTGAAACAGTTTGAGATGCAGCAGGAATTTAATCAACCCTGTATGCGCTATTTCATTGGGGATGTAAGGGATTGTGAACGCCTCAAGCAGGCCATGCGCGATGTGGATTATGTGATCCATGCGGCGGCTCTCAAACAGGTCCCTGCGGCTGAGTACAATCCGATGGAGTGTATTAAGACCAACATCTACGGCGCTGAAAATGTGATCAAGGCGGCGATTGAGAGTCAGGTCAAACGAATTATCGCGCTCTCAACTGATAAGGCAGCCAACCCCATTAATCTCTATGGTGCAACCAAGCTGGCTTCAGATAAGCTATTTGTCGCAGCCAATAACATGGTGGGGGAGCAGAATACCCGTTTTTCAGTGGTTCGATATGGCAACGTGGTAGGAACGCGAGGTTCGGTCGTTCCATTCTTCCAAAAGTTGATTAATGAAGGGGCTGACCACCTGCCGATCACACACCCGGAAATGACTCGGTTTTGGATTACCTTGCAGCAAGGCGTTGACTTTGTATTAAAGGATTTTGAACGGATGTTTGGTGGAGAAACTTTTGTTCCCAAGATTCCTTCGATGCACATTACTGATTTGGCGACATCAATGGCACCCGGTCTTGAGCAGAAAGTTGTAGGAATTCGTCCTGGTGAAAAACTTCACGAAATTATGTGTCCACAAGATGATTCACATCTCACGATTGAGTTTGATGATCACTTTGTGATTGCTCCAAGCATTAACTTCAACTCCTGTGGCAATCTTTTTGACCAGAATCGTTTGGGTGAGATTGGTAAGGCTGTGCAGCAAGGATTTGAATACAATTCAGGTACAAATTCTGACTTTCTGACAGTAGATGAGTTGAAGGAATATTATTAGGTGGCTGCCCGCCTTGATCTTGGGCGCTATGAGTACGATTCATTGGAATGGCTTACAGGAAAGCAGTGTGAGAATTACCAGGTACCAACAAGCGGCAATCAGAAGTCTGTCATCACTACCTTAAAGAAGTTGATGCAATGATTCATCTGAGTGATGTTAGTCAATCAAGATTGGCAATGGGAACAGTTGCTCTCGGTATGCCGTATGGTTTCTCTGTGGAAGGAAAGCCGCAACGGCTGCTCAGAAAAGATGCAGTCAAATTGCTCCATGCGGCACGTGATGCCGGGGTCCGTTGGTTTGATACTGCTCCGGGTTATGGAGAGAGTGAACAGATTGTGGGTGAAGCCTTTGCCAATGACTTATCGGTTGTCATTGCAACCAAAGTAGACAGAACGGATGCTGACTCGATTGAGGTATCGATTGAACAGAGCCTGGGGCGTTTCAAGAGAGAACAGTTAGATATTGTACAGATCCACAACGCAACGGCAGAACTGTTATTACAGACAGATACCATGGAAATGCTCTCCAAACTTCAACAGCAGGGCAAGATTGGTCAAATTGGGGCATCGGTTTATGGTGAAGAGGCTGCAAAGGCAGCACTTAAAGCAGGAATCAAGGTGCTACAGGTTGCATGTAATCTGCTTGATCAACGGATGTTAAAACAAGTGGTTACCGATGCGGAGCAGCAGAATGTTCATCTGCTGATTCGTTCAGTGTTTCTTAAAGGAGTATTGACCTCATGGGGCAGGGATTTAAAGGGTGAACTCGACCTGCTTCATCAAGCGGCACAGGGGGTAGTCGAGTCATTACAAATTGAGTGGGAAGAGCTGGCAGAGGTTGCATTGCGCTATGCCTTGCACTGTACACAGCAGAGTCATGCATTGATTGGAGCTACCTCCTTGCAAGAGCTACAGCAGGCACTACTTGCAGAGCAACAAGGGCCACTACCCGAATGGCAGATGCAACAGATTAAAAAATTGGCTACTGAAAATGATCAGTTGTTAAACCCCTCGCAGTGGCCAAAAAGTAATCAACTAAGCGGCTAAACAGAAATGGAGTCAGGATAGAGTCATGGAAGGAACAGGACAGAAACTGTGGAAACGGGCAAAAGAGGTGATTCCGGGAGGCAATATGTTGCTCTCCAAGCGCCCGGAGATGTTCTTGCCGGAGCAGTGGCCAGCCTATTTTAGTCAGGCTAAAGGGTGCAAAGTGTGGGATCTGGACGGCAATCAGTTTATCGATATGTCGATTATGGGGATAGGGACCAATACGCTCGGCTATGGTCACCCCGAAGTAGACGATGCAGTCCGTAAGGTGGTGGATCAGGGCAATATGTCCACCTTTAACTGTCCGGAAGAGGTGGCATTGGCAGAAAAATTGATTGAACTGCACCCCTGGGCAGATATGGCCCGCTTTGCCCGTACAGGAGGAGAGGCCAATGCAATTGCGGTGCGTATTGCACGGGCGGCATCCGGCAAAGATAAAGTGGCAATCTGTGGATACCATGGGTGGCATGACTGGTATCTCTCGGCCAATCTTGGGGATGATCAGAAACTGGATGGACATTTGTTGCCGGGATTAGATCCGAAAGGGGTGCCGCGCGAGCTTCAGGGGACGGTTTTACCCTTTAACTATAATCGGATTGATGAACTTGAGGCATTGATTGCAGAGCATGAGGTTGGGGTGATCAAAATGGAGGTCTCTCGTAATGAGGGGCCACAGAACCAGTTCCTGGAAAAGGTGCGGGCATTGGCAACTCAACACAATATTGTATTGATCTTTGACGAGTGTACCTCTGGGTTCCGTGAAACTTTTGGTGGTCTGCACAAAAAGTTTGGTGTTGAACCAGATATGGCCGTGTTTGGTAAAGCGCTCGGAAATGGCTATGCGATTTCTGCAGTGATTGGTCGCCGCCCTGTGATGGAAAATGCACAATCCACCTTTATCAGTAGTACCTTCTGGACGGAACGTATTGGTCCGGCAGCAGCACTCAAGGTGTTGGAGGTGATGGAGCGCGAGAAATCATGGGAGGTGATTACAGCAACAGGCCTTAAGATTCGTGATCGCTGGCAGGTATTGGCTCAGCAACATGAGTTGGCAATGACTGTATCTGGCCTGCCAGCCGTTCAATCCTATGCCTTTCAGAGTGGAGATAATCTGAAGTATAAAACACTGGTTACTCAGGAGATGCTGAAGAAGGGGTTCCTCTCCACTCCTCTCCTCTTCTCCTGTACGCAGCATGATGAGGATACGATTGATGATTATATCGAGGCGCTGGACAGCTGCTTTGCGCAAGTGAAAGTGTGTGAAGAGGGGGCTTCTGTAGATGAGCTGTTAGATGGTCCGGTCTGTCATAGCGGCTTTAAACGGCTCAATTAAGACAGTGGGGAGAGAGTAGAAAGGGGTAGTTGGGGGTTGATTGGTGATTCATGGCAAGAAATATGATACTGTGTACACATAATACGTGTGAGGGTTGGTGATTTATGAATATAACACTTTCAGTGGATAAGACTGTTGCTGAAGAGGCCAGAAAGGTTGCTGCCGGGATGGGCACTAGCCTGAATCAGTTGGTACGGGACTATCTTGAGCGGTTGACCAACCAGAGAGAGAGTAGCTCCGATTTTAGTGAGTTTGTTGAGCTTTCAGGAAAGGGGGCTGAGGAAGAGTGGAAGTTCAATCGAGAGGAACTTCATGAAAGAGCGTAGTTTTATTGATACGAATGTTCTGATCTATGCGGATGACAGAAAAGATTTGAAGAAACAGAAAGGTGCGATTGAGCTACTTCAATCGGGGTGGTGTAGTGGCAATATGGTGTTGTCGACACAAGTGTTGCAGGAGTATTTTTCTGCAGCAACACGGAAATTGAAGATTGAAGCAGAAATTGCGCAAAGAAAAATTGAGCTGTTGTCCAACCTTGAAATTGCAGTGATTGATCAGAAAGATATGATTCATGCAATTGAAATTCACCGCCTTTACGCGCTCTCGTTTTGGGATGCCTTGATTGTTAAAATGGCTCAGAAGACAGCGTGCGTGGTTCTCTACTCTGAAGAGATGCAGCATGGTCAGAGGTTTGGAAGCGTCAGAATTGTAAACCCATTCATTGAAATGGAGAGTGTTTCAAAGTAAATATGGGAAGGCAATAGAAAAGATGGTTGGGGGCTTTTTTTGTATGAAGCGCAAATCAAATAATACAAGTCAATGCTTTAGGAATTGAATGATGCTCAATATTGAGAGAATAAAACCAAAAATTGTAGAGGCGTTAATGCCAGTTAGCCCTATCAAGATCATCCTTTTCGGTAGTTATGCATATGGTAACCCAACAGAAGACAGTGATCTTGATATCTTGGTTGTTGAAGAGAACTCTATTACTACAAGGGGCGCGCTGACCTTCGTGCGGCCTTAACGATAGGGGTAAATAGTGAAGATTAATAATGTTGAAATTGGTCTTGATCATGATCCGGTCATCATTGCAGAGATGTCCGGTAACCATAACCAGTCTCTGGAACGGGCACTGCAGATTGTGGATGCGGCTGCTGAGAGTGGTGCACAAATTCTCAAACTTCAGACCTACACCGCAGATACCATCACCCTCAATGTGGAGCGGGATGAGTTTGTTATCTCGGATGAAAATAGCCTCTGGTCCGGGCGCTCTCTCTACTCTCTCTATCAGGAGGCACATACGCCGTGGGAGTGGCAGAAAGAGATTATTCACCATGCGACAGAGAAAGGGGTGGAGTGCTTCAGCTCTGTATTTGACGAGAGTTCCGTTGAGTTCCTGGAATCCGTCAATATTGCAGCCTACAAGTTGGCATCTCAGGAGATCGTCCATCTGCCACTAATCCGGGAAGTGGCATTGACTGGCAAGCCAATGGTGATGTCCACCGGAATGGCCTCTTTGGCGGAGATTGATGAGGCGGTCAATACGGTACGGAAAGTGGGCAATAGTGAGATTGCACTGTTGAAATGTACCAGCAGTTATCCGGCAACAGCTGAAAATAGCAATGTGTTGACTATTCCCTATCTGAGAGAGCTGTTTGGTTGTGAAGTAGGGTTATCAGATCACACATTAGGTATTGGTGCAGCACTGGCGGCAGTCTCTCACGGCGCAACTTTAATTGAGAAACATCTGACATTGAGCCGTTCAGATGGGGGGGTTGATAGTGCTTTTTCAATGGAGCCAGATGAGATAAAAGCACTGGTGGTTGAGGCGCAACGTGCAAAGCAGGCTTTGGGAAGGGTATTTATTGGGCCGACTGAGTCAGAGGTGAGTTCTCTCTCTGGACGCCGATCAATCTATATTGCAGAAGATGTAGAGGCGGGAGAGGTGTTGACCAAAGAGAACCTTAGGGTGATTCGCCCGAATTTAGGGCTTGCCCCAAAATATTATCCTCAGTTATTGGGTCGGAAGGCTTCAAGAGGTGTTGAGAAAGGTACTCCATTGAGTTGGGAGTTGATTAACTGAATGGCTGCTTCATCTATAGTGAGAAAATCAGGAATGCTAGGTAAAGAAGAGATCTCGCTTGCCTATGTGATACATTGTCGTTATGGTGCTAATGTAGTAACTTCTCAATAAGTTCATGCGGACAAAAGCCCCTTTCCCATTGAGGGGAAAGGTCGCTAATCTTCGACTGTTCGGGGCGGATAGGATGGGGGTAGGACGCATAATCAGATGCTTAACCCTGTGTTTGATTCTACCCTTATCAGGAGAAGACTGTTGTACAGACTTAGTTGAGAAGTTACCTAATGCGGTTTATTGAATATTTAGTTGTGTGATTTCTGAGATGGATTATATGTGGAGTTGTTACGATGGACAGGCTTGAAGAAATTAAACGAAAAATTGTCGAAGCGCTTCTTCCGTTGCGTCCAGAAAAGATAATCCTCTTTGGTAGCTTTGCATATGGTAAGCCTGGTGAGGAGAGTGATCTGGATATCTGCGTGGTAGAGAAAGAGTACCGTAATCGCTGGGAGGAAATAGAGAAGATTGATCGGCTGCTGGAAGGCATTAAAGTTGGCAAAGATATTTTGGTGCCAAAACTGGATGAATACAATTTTTACAAGCATGAGTGTGGTTCTGTATATAAGGATATCGAAGAGAAAGGTATCATATTATGGAGTTCATGAAGCAGTACCGGGTGCTTGTCATTAAAGCAAAGGCTGACCTGAAAGCAGGCAAGAATTTGTTAGAAGATATTGAGCAAGGTGATGAAGAGTTAGATATAGGTGTAGTGATGTTTCATCTTCAGCAAAGTGCAGAAAAGCTGCTGAAAGCGTTACTTTCATATCATCAGCATCACTATACTAAGACGCATAGTATTAGAGAGTTGATTGGCGCAGTTCAACGGTACAATATAGCAATGCCTGAACAGAGCGAGCAGTTGATCCCGCTTAGCTATTATGCGGTAGAGGGAAGATATGCCGTGATACATGATGATATGGAAGATGTTGATAAATATATACTACGGCTGGATGAGTTGGTCCATTTTATCAATGAAATGATCTCACTATCAGAGTGATGATAGTTTCCTTTAATTGATATATAAAGCAATGAAGAAAAAAAGGTTAGCCATTATCCCTGCACGCGGTGGTAGCAAAAGAATACCACGAAAGAATATCAAGCCCTTTCTGGGAAAGCCGATGATTCTCCATGTGTTGGAGGAGATCTCAAAAGATGGGCTGTTTGATGAAATCCACGTCTCCACAGAGGATGAAGAGATCCTGCAGCTGGTAACAAATGCAGGATATCCACCTCCATTTCGTAGAGACCCTCTGTTATCGGATGACTATACCCCGCTCAATCAGGTGCTCCGTGCTGTGGTGGAGCGCTATAAAGCAGAGGGGCAAACTTTTGATACGATTGTGCTCATCTTCGCCACTGCGGCACTGATGGAAGTGGCAAGTTTACGCGCAGCGATCCATCAGTTTGAGGCGGTAGAAGAGTCGGCAGAGATGATCTCAGTAGCGCGATACCCTGCGCCCATTGAGTGGGCGATGCGGATGGATGAGTCAGGACAGTTGCACCCGGCACAGCCGGAAAAACTATCGGTTCGATCTCAGGATCTTGAGGAGGGTTGGTATGAGACGGCAGAGTTTGTTATTTATGATGAGAGATCGTTATTGGAGAAAAATATAAATATTCTGCGTATGGGGTTTCCAATTCAATATCTATCAATTGATATCGATTCTATTGAAGATTGGGTGTTAGCAGAAAAATTGGCTGAGTCAAAAAAATAGAGTCTGGCATAATAAATGCCTGTTATAAGTAAAGATTTATTAATTGGTTGAGCATGGTTTAAAGTGATTTATGAATAGAATAGAGTGCTTGGAAGGTGTCCGATTTAATTATGTTGAAATGCAAGGTAAGGATGTGACCGAGACCTATGTTGCCTGGATGAATGACCCTTTAATTACTCGGTATATGGAGAGTGGTGGTGGAGAAACGATAGGTTCAGTAAGAAAATTTGTTAATGGGTTATTTTATAATGATGATGCATATTTATTTGCTATTATTGATAAAGAAAACAAACAGCACCTTGGGAATATTAAAATTTATTGTTCGAACTTTTTTCATCAAAGAGGTGAGGTTGGAATTATGATTGGAAATAGAAGTTATTGGGGGAAGGGAGTTGCAACTGAGGCTATAAAAATAATTACATATTTTGGTTTTGATGTAATGAAGTTAAAAAAAATTTCTGCTGGCTGCCATGCTAATAATTATGGATCTATAAGAGCATTTCAAAAGTCTGGTTATGAGATTGAAGGGGTGTTGAGGAAAAATAATTATTTTGAGGGGGGGAGAGTGGATGGCGTTGTATTGGGTGTTCTGCCTGACTGAATTGATGTATTGATAAATATTTATTGTGTTTATGACTTATATTGGTGAATAAAATGAAGAAAGATGATGTCAATATATTACTAATTAGTCCTAGTTCTATGCCTCTGTATCAGCAGGAGGAGCTTCTTCAGGGGGGGGTAAGTACAGAGATACCAAGATTCGAAACTCCAACTGGTTTAATAGAGCTGGCATCTTTTGTAAGAGGAAAAAATGACAATCTAAAATTTGAGATTTTAGATTGTGCAAAGGATCTTTATCTATATGGTGAGGAATCAGAGAGTCGAAATAAAGGTATATCCTACGAGGAGTTTTATATAAATGAATTGAATAATGTTTCTATTGTCCCGGATATTGTAGGGGTTTCAATTCTTTTTTCTTCTTCATACCTGGCTGTATTGGAATTAATGAAATATATTAGATCCAAATGGAAAGATGCAGTTATTGTTCTCGGTGGTGGGCATGTTACATTTTACTGCTTTCAGGTTTTTAAAGACTCAGATGAGGTAGACTTTATTTTTGCAGGAGAATCTGAACTGTCATTCTATACATTCGTTTCCGGGTATTTAGAGAGCGGAAAATTTTCAGCTAACTGTAAAGGTATATACGATAGAAAAAAATCTTTGTTTGAGTCTGAGTCAGGAAAAATTAAAGCGGATTTTGGTGAGGTATTAGAGAATTTAGACGAGATTGGTTTGCCGGCATATGATCTATTGGATTTAGATAATTATAAAAAATTTGCCAGTGGAAACGATAGCGGATCTATTGGCGTTATGATGGACAGGGGGTGCCCCTTTAAATGTACATACTGTGCATCAATGATCATTCATGGTAGCTCTATACGAAGCAAATCAAATGAAAGAATTATAGATGACCTCCTGTATTTGAGGGATGAATGTGGTTTTAATAATATAATTTTATGGGATGATCTGTTTGCAGCAAGAAAGAAAAAATTCATGAGTCTTTCTAAAGAAATTGTAGAGAGAGGTGTTAATGATGGATTAACTTTTTATATGCCAAGCGGGTTAAGTGTAAGGGTGATGAATTTTGATCTGTTGGATTCTATTTTTGCATTAGGATTTGGTTATGTGAGGATTATGATCGAGTCAGGATCAGAATATTCACAAGAGCATTTGATTAAGAAGAAAGTTGATCTGGATAAAGCTAGAGAACTTATATCTTATAGCAGAAATCAGGGAGTCAGAGTTGAGACAAATATCTTGTTTGGTTTTCCTGGAGAGACGAAAGAGTATATGCAGCAAACGATTGATTATATAAAGACAATCGACATAGACTGGATACAGGTGTTTGTGGCACTTCCACTGCCGGGGACAGAAATGTTTGATCAGTTTGCAGAGGTAGGTTTGGTTGATCCTCAAAATATTGATTGGGATCGTTGTGGATATGCAAGTCGACAGTTTGATTCAGAAGATATTACAAGCCAGGAGTTAACAGATCTTGTATATGATGTGAATATCTACACTAATTTTTTCGGAAATCGAAATTTTCTTCAGGAGCGCTATCAGAGGGCGGCAGACTATTTCACTGATATGGTGCTTAATAGTTACCCATTTCATATTGTCGCACTTTATATGAGGTCTTTGTCATACGATAAGCTGGGGAAAGATGATTTGGCACTTCGTGATCTTCAACTTGCGGTTGATCAAATAAACACCTCTGAAGCTGCTCAATCTTTGTTTGTCAGGTATGGGTCAGAGATGGATTCTCTGTATCCATATTTAGATAAATCTACAGTTGATCGTGTTCAGTCTGTGCCGCCATCGGTTCAAGCGGGGTTTGTTCTGTAATGTTGTGTTTTGGTGAGTTTAGTGTGAGTCTTTTATATTCAAAAAACCTGTGAGAAAATTGTGTTGGATCATAAACTATTAAAACAAGTTGCTGTTATTACGGGTGCATCTCGCGGGATAGGGCGTGATGTTGCATTGACCTTCGCGCGTGAAGGTGCCTCTCTGGTGTTGGTTTGTCTGAAAGATCAGAATGCATTGGCTGCCGTACAGCAAGAGGCAGAGGTCTATGGTGTTAAGGTAATTACTCTATTGGGAGATGTGTCAGAAGTTGATTTTTGTGAGTCAATCTACACGGCATGCAAAGAGGCCTTTGGTATAGCAGATATTCTGGTGAACTGTGCAGGAACCATTACCCGTGCCCCTTTTGAAGAGTTGGATCTGGATGACTGGCATCGGGTGATCAATGTGAACCTGCACGGCGCCTTCTACATGTGTCGTCAGTTTTTGCCTGATATGCGTAAGCAGAAGCATGGTAAGGTGATAAATATGACCTCACAAATGGCCCATATGCCACACCCCAGTGCATCACCTAGCTATGAGGTATCTAAAGGGGGGTTGACGGCATTGACACGCCACTTGGCATACCAGTATGCGGCGTATAATATCTGTATCAATGCTATTGCGCCGGGCTCTATTGACACAGATATGCCAAAGAGTATGACAGAGGCTGCGCGTGAACGGTTACGGAATGGAGTACCCATGAAAAGGTTGGGAGAGCCGGAAGAGGTGGGTGAATGTGCTCTGTTTCTCGCATCAGATATGTCAAACTATGTCACCGGTACTACGCTGCATGTGAATGGCGGCTCATTAATGAAATAGGTTAAAGGGAGTAGGGCATGAGTCATCAAACAGAAGTGTCAGCTCAAATTGTAGAGCTGCTGTCTCAGGCATCAGGGGAATCATTGGGTTCAACTGATGGGGGGTACAACTTTGTGACCAGTGGAGTGCTGGACTCTTTTTCATTGCTTATTTTTATTACAGATGTCGAAGAACAGTTTCAAATTGCCTTTTCAGCAGATGAGTTAACCAACGAATCGATGCAGACGATTGCAGGACTGAGTGAATTAGTGGTGGAGAAGCTTGATTAATGGGCGAGATCTACGCTACCGTCCATCGCCATGCTGCAGAGAACCCGCATAAAGCGGCAGTTGTAAATGAGCAGGGCAAGGTACTCAGTTATCAGCAGTTGATAGAGGCTGTTGATGCGCGTGTACAGCAGTTCTCCTCCGTGGTTAAAACGGCGTCAAGCCGGGTTGCCTTCTGCCTGCATGAAGGAGAGCGGGTTCCTGTTATTGTTCTGGCGCTCAATCGACTGGGTGTACCAATCATCCCTCTCAATCCAACATTGCAAGTGTCGCAGTTGCACCATCTGATCGATGCAGTAGATGCTAATGTGATTATTGCCGAGCCAGCGACTGAGTATTTGTTTGAGAAAATGGGGAAAAGTTTGCAGAAAATAGTGGTTAAGCCTTTTGCAGAGGTGGCACCACCAGCCATTGAATTGGATCAGACGGCGCATGGAAGCTACTCTCATGATGAGGCGTTTTTGATTACCCTCTCCTCGGGATCGACAGGTGATCCAAAGCCAATTATCTTTTCAGAGCAGAATAAGTTGAACCGGGCAAGACAGGCAGAGCAGTCCTATCAAGTTACAGCAAATGACCGTATCTTATGTGCCTCCCCCTTCTTTCACTCGCTTGGGCAACGTTTAACCTTATTGCCACTGCTGTTAGGTGCGACGCTGGTGCAGTTGACGCGCTTCACTGCAAACCGCTGGGCAGATCTGGTGGAGCGGCAACAGGTCAGCTTCACCATACCGGTCTCCTCCCATCTGCATGAGTTGGTTAGCCTGTTGACAGAAGAGTCAGCCCGTTTTGTCTCACTACGTTGTCTGGTCAGCTCTTCGGCAGCGATCTCCGGCGATGTGAAACAGCGACTGTTTGATGCATTAGAGTGTGACTTCCATGAGATGTATGGTGCCTCAGAGGTTGCAACAGCAACAGACCTGAATCGGAAGCAGGCGTTAGCGCATCCAGGTTCTGTAGGAGTACCGTGTCCTGGTGTACAGTTACGTATCATTGATGCTCAGGGTGAGCAATTGCCCGATGGAGAGATTGGAGAGATTCTGGTCTCTTCCCCTCTGGCTTCACCAGGCTACTATCGATTGCCAGAGATTACAGAGTGCTCCTTTATCGAAGGCTATTTTCATACAGGGGATCTGGGATATCTGGATAGTGAGGGTTATCTCTATTTTGTAAACCGAAAGAAAGAGATTATTGTCACTGGAGGTATGAATATCTATCCATCCGATATTGAGTCTGTGCTTAGTGAGCAAGTGAATGTAACCACAGCAGTGGTGGTGGGAATTCATGATAGCTACCTGGGAGAGGTTGCAGTTGCGATTGTGGTCGGAGAGGGAGATCCAAGAACACTTGAACGAGCGCTGAGAGGTTGTGTGCGTGAAAAGCTCTCTCCTTACCAGCACCCGTTGCGCTATTTTTTCAGAGAACAGTTACCCATGACAGCATCAGGCAAGGTGGATAAGATGGCATTACAGGATGAACTGAATGGGTTAGGAATGGAATTGAGCGCAAAACTTAGAGCACTGCAGGGAGATCAATAAGCAATGATCGTGATTCGTACCCACGCCTCTTCAACGATAGGAATTGGACACCTGTTGCGCTGTCGCCGTTTGGCAGTTCGCTTGCAGTCGCTTGGTTTTGAGATTCTCTTCGTAGTGGATCATGAGAATGAACAACTCTCCGGTTTTCTGAATACATTTTCTCTGCATGCGCTCTATAGCAGTGAGATCGGTTTTGTCTCTGAGAGCGAAGATGCGATCTGCTTTCTGAAACAGATGGAGGGTGTGGCCCCGCAAGAGGTTGAAGCTGTATTGGTGGATGATTATAGACTTACTGCAGTATGGGAGCAGTCGGTGAGCAATCTGGGGGCGCCATTGGTTGTGGTGGATGACAGGGGCCGTGACCCCCATGATTGCCAGTTGCTGGTTGATGCAAAGTGGGAGGGGAAACAGACCGTTCAACGATATCAGGATAAAGTCCCTGCTGACTGTATGCGCCTGTTAGGTCCTGCATATATCTTGATGGATGACCGCTTTACGAATACAGCCAGAACGACTGTGGAGATGGAGCAAACGACTTCATTGAGTCTGCTGTTAAATCTGGGGGGGGGTGGGGATCTCACAATGCTGGTTGAGTTGATGCAGCATCTGGTTGAGCAACAGCCGCAAGATTTAAACTGTATGATTCGTCCGGTTGTAGGCCCTTACGCGACCCATCAGCAGGAGCTGCTTACATTCAGTCAGCAGCACACAGCGGTTGAACCGATTATTAATCAAGATGGGCTGTTTGAATCATTGAGCCATACCGATCTCTATGTTGGTGCTGCGGGTGGAACACTGTTCGAGGCCTTAGCGCTGCGTATTCCCGCTTTGACTTTCTCGATCAGTGATAACCAGTATAACGAGTTGGCTGATTTGGAGGCGTTGGGTCACTATTTCCATCTCAACCGCCTGCAACCGGATGATTATCCAGATCTTGCCAAATTGATTTGGGTGATGTTGTCGAAAATAGACCGTCTTCGGCATCTCTATCAACAACCAGCCAGTGTGCAGGTTGATGGGTTGGGGGTTAAGCGTGTTGCTGATGCAATAGTGCGACTGATTGAGGGAGAGCTGCTCTCGCAACAAACAGATGGTGAAGCTCTGCAAAAAGAGGAAAGTATAGAAGAAGGTTATCAACTCTCTTCTGTTGATGACCGGAATGTGAATCGTTATGTGGATGCACGTAACCTCGGCTTCAACCTGATCAAAATGACGGTTAAAGAGAGAATGAGTCGCCTGCAACACTACATTTGGTGGTTACAAGTGAATAGAAGATCCTCTTACCTGCTTGAGAAAAAAGGAAAATCTCTGCTCTATATATGGCATCAAAATCAACTGGTCGAGGGGGTTGAGGTGCTTATTGGGGGATGGTTTGTCTGTTCTAAATGTTGTACCGCAATAGATGCAATATATGCTTTGAATCAACAGCTTAAAATTACCAGTGCTACATTTCCAGAACTTGCTTGGGTTGCTGTAATCCATCGAGAGAACCGTTTTGTGCAGCAGCTCAATCGCCGCTTAGGTTTTAAGCAGATTGGGGTTGAGCATGATATGACCCCCATCGTCCAATCCTGTTTTCCAATGGCGACCCATGAGGAGTTTTTCTACTATATTCGAGAACCGCAGAGTATCTCAAGCTGAGATCTGTTGCAGAATCTCACCAACAATAAGATAAGGTTCAGTATTGCTGTCAACCATAATGGCATCTTCAGGTGGCTCCAGTGTGTCAAGTTGACTGCTGAGTAGTTGAGGAGGGAAGAAGTGGTTATCTCGGTTGTGGATGCGTTGTTGCAGTACTGCTGTAGAAGCGTGAAGCCAGACAATTTGACAACTTTCACACTCTCTTAGCAGCAGCTTTCGATATCGGTCTTTCAACGCAGAGCAGGCAAGGATGGCCTGATGGTTTTTAGAGAGCTTGTCTGCAAGTGTTTCAAGCCATGTGAGTCGTTGCTGATCCCCCAGAGGGGTGCCGGACCGCATGAGCGCAACATTCTCTGCACTGTGGTAATGATCACCCTCTATGAAATCAAATTGGAGGCGTTCAGCCAGTAGTTGACCGATCAGCGTCTTGCCAGAACCACTGACCCCCATCAGTAGAATATTGCTCATAGTGTTTGCAGTGGGTTCATGAGGGTTGCCAGTTGTAGTGTTGAGGTGATGAAGCCCCCTTCTTTGAGAATCCATGTCCCCCAAAGCAGTCTCGCATTCCCTCAATCAAGTTGGCTCCTAACTGGGTGCTATGCCAACCGTGGACATAAAAGAGTGAAGTGCTGATCACCGGAGTTGCCAGCTGATTTTGGATGGATACCTCAATAAACTGCTTCCAGTTACCATGTATTGAATGTATTTGAGTATTAAACAGCTCCATTTGTAATAAGTGGGTGGAAGCCGGTTGCTGCGCATAGGCTGTTGCAACCTCTTCAATGAGTCTGCCCCGAATGATGCAGCCATTTCTCCATCCGTTAGCCAGCTGCTGCAAGTTAACTCCCCAATGTTCTGTTTGACTGGCCTGTACTATGATGGAGAACCCTTGTGTGTAGGCAGACAACTGGGCGCCGATATAGGCAGAATGGGCAAATTGAACCAGTTCTTCCTGTCGCTTAGCTGAATGTGCGGAACCGATGGATAGTGCCTGGTCACGTAGCGTGGGACAATTACTCAATTGACGGCAGAAAACAGCCTCTGCAATACTGGGCGCTGGTATACCATACTCCAGGGCGGCCATAACAGACCATTGACCGGTCCCTTTCTGGTTGGAGTGGTCGGCAATCTGTTCAATTAGGGGGGTATTTGATTCAGTATCCTGTGCAGACAAAACAGTGGCAGCAGTTTCTAGCAGGAAGGAGTGTTCTGTTTGGTTCCACTCCATAAATACAGCGGCAACCTGCTGTGGTGTGAAGCCGCAAACAGTGTGTAGGTAGAGCCAGAGTTCGGCAAGGATCTGCATCTCGGCATATTCGATCCCGTTGTGGATCATTTTGACGAAATGTCCTGAACCTGAGGGGCCAACAGCGGTAATGCAAGGTTGACCATCTTCTGCTTTGGCTGCCAATGGTGTGAGCAGAGGGAGCAGGGTTGTGACTACACCGGAAGCGCCTCCGAGCATAATAGCAGCACCATTCCGCGCCCCCTCCGCACCCCCGGAGATACCCATGCCAACATAATGAATCTCATTAGAGGCGGCAATCTGCTGGAAGGATTCAGTTCTTTTGTAGTGGGCATTACCCGCATCAATGATGAGATCCCCCCTGTTTAAAAGAGAGAGCAGTCGCTGCAGATAGACTTCTGTAAATACACTGTCGGGTATCAAAAGAAGTACAGTTCTGGGGGTAGGCAATGCCTCGATTAATGGTTCAAGGTTATTAAATAGTGTACCAGCCCTGTTCTGCTTAAATGGCCCCTGTTTTTCTGGGTCGGGGTCATAACCAAATACCGGGATATTGTGATCCTTGCAGTTGAGAGCAAGGTTGAGGCCCATTGTACCGAGGCCGATGATTGCGATGGTGGGAAAGGGCATGGTTAGGGAACCTCTGAACAAGTCTGGGTAATTTGAATTACGTCCATAGCGCCCAAGATCAAGGCGAAGATCGCAGCCAATACCCCAGGGCACCTTCTCTTGCGCAAGCGCAATTCACCTTGTAGCAGGTTATTAGCAAGGTTTTCAACCGAGGAACGAGGTCGAGCAACGAAGATATTGGGCGCTATGGGCGTTAGGCATTTACACATGACTTATTCAGAGGTTCCTTAGTCTTGGTGGCCAAATCGGGCAGAGGGTAAGCCGGGGACCTCGCAATTGATTGAGAGAATAGCTCCGGAGAGAGGGGCTTCGCGTAACTGCTCTTCACTTAATTGATGACGTGCAGTGGTGATAAACAGAGTGGAAAAATTATTACCACCGAATGCAAGAGAGGTAGGGCGTGGAACAGGGAGAGAGACTGTACGTTCAACAGTTCCGTCAGGGTGGTAGCGGCTGATTTTGCCGCCATCCCAGTGCGCGCTCCAGACATGGTCTTCGGAATCTACGCAGAGTCCATCCGGTAATCCGTCATCGGCAGCAATCGTAGCAAAGAGAGAGAGCTTGCCTAGTGTTCCCTGTTTACCATCAAATTCCCATGCATAAATTTTCCGCTTCTCACTGTCTGTGAAGTACATCCGTGTTCCATCCAGATTCCAGCCAAACCCATTACCGACGATGAAGCCGGATTCGTGCTTGTGTACGGTCAATTGATGATCCAGGCTCCAGATAGAGCCGGTTGGTAGTTTACAATTATCATCCATTGTAGAGGCCCAGAAGCGGCCTTGAGGGTCACATTTGCCATCGTTAAAGCGATTGTGGGCGGGTTCGTCATAGGTGGTCGCAACCACCTCTTCTCGAAAAGGGGATAGATGAATAGAGACAAAATGGTGTTGTTGTGCAGCAAATAGCTCACCAGAACGGTTCAATACAATCGACCCGGTCTCACTGGAAAGAGGCCACTTTTCCAGGATTCCACTCATGTGTTGCGCATAGAGCAAGCGTTTCTTAATGTCGATGAAATAGAGAGTGCCGGAGTCTTGATGCCATACTGGCGATTCAGCAAGTTCGCACTGAGGATGGCAAACAAGTTCAGGTATATACACGATAATTCAGGTGGTAGTAATGGATGAGTTGTTTGATAAAGTATAACGGTATGAGTGAAAGGATGAAACTGCAGGTTTAGTCGGAAAGAGGTGATTTGAGGCATGATTATTGCTTTTGTTATGGGGTGTCCGAGCTATTCAACGGGGAAGTAATTATCTGATAGCAAGGGGTTTGATTTGATAGACTTGTTCAGAGGTTCCTTAAGCAGAATGTACGTATCAAAAGAAAGGTTATAGGTGAAGTTATCCGGGAACCAGCTCACGTAGTGGCAGGTATCACCCCTGAGGGTGTTTAAATGATGAATAATGGTTGAGGTTGTGAAGAATGCTTAGTTTTGTTAGTCAATACAAAAGTGATCTATGTAGACTGGTTAGTGATATCAATGTTGAAATAGTAGAATCTATTATCGCAGAGATAGATCGGTGTAATAATTCAAAATCACATATATATATCATTGGTAATGGTGGTAGCGCTGCAACTGCTTCCCATATGAAAAATGACCTGGAAACTGGGTTGAAGAGAAATGGGGGGATGAGTCTGGATATATTATCCTTGTGTGATAATGCTTCAGTGTTAACAGCATTAGCAAATGATGTAGGTTATGAAAATATATTTTATTCTCAGATTGAAGGTGAAATTAGTAAAGATGATCTTTTGATTGCTATATCATGTAGTGGAAATTCTGAAAATATAATTAAATCTGTAGAGTATGCGAGAAATATTGGAGTTAAGATAGTGGGGCTGACAGGATTTGATGGTGGTAGCCTCAAGGCACTGTCCGATATTAATTATCATATACAAACAGAGCAGGGAGAATATGGGTTGGTCGAAGATATGCATATGATCCTCAATCATATGTTATATACGTATTATATTAAAATGAATAAAAATGGCTGATAAATATTCAATTGATAGCCATAAGCTAATGTATCATCCGCAAAGGGTGGCGCAATGGCTTGATGCGGATAACAAGTGGTCCAGGATAAAAGATGTTTACCCTATTTACATCGAAATATCGCCTATTGGAGCCTGCAATCATCGCTGTACCTTTTGCTCAGTCGACTACCTGTCTCATGATACCGGTAAGCAAAAATATGATGTTTTAGAAAAAAGAGTTAAAGAAATGGGGAGGCTTGGTGTTAAAAGTATTATGTTCGCAGGGGAGGGTGAGCCATCGTTATGGAAGCCTTTGCCAGATCTGCTGGATGTCTGCTCTCATGCAGGTATTGATACATCAATGACTACAAACATGGTTCCTTTTACTGCGAATAATAGGGAGCGATTTGTACAAAATTGTAAATGGATAAAGGCAAGTATTAATGCTGGAACAGCAGAAGATTACGAAAAGGTCCATCAGACAAAAAAAGAAGAGTTTAAACAAGTTCTAAATAATTTTGAAAAATGTGTGGAGATTCGAGACCAGAATCAATATAACTGTACCCTTGGGGGGCAGATGTTATTACTTCCTGAAAATAAGGATGGAGCAATATCTCTTGCAAGAGAGTTAAAAGATGTTGGCGCTGATTACTTGGTGATTAAACCATATACGCAATCTCAGTACGGTATATCACGGGAGTATGAAGGTCTTCAGTATGACACTACGTTGGAGCTTGAGCAATCTCTAAAAGAATATGAGACAGATGACTTTAAAATTATTTTCAGAGCACATGCAATGAATAAGCTAAAGGATGCGAAACTTCCTTACAATACCTGTTATTCGACACCTAGTTTTTGGGCATATGTCATGGCAGATGGAGGAGTCTATACGTGTCAGACCTTTGCAGGAGATGAACGGTTTTGTATCGGTAATATCAACAAATCGAGCTTTCAGGAGATCTGGGAAGGAGAGAAAAGATCCTCTCAGTTGCAGTTTATGTTGAACGAACTCAATATCTCCGAATGCCGAAAGAACTGCCGTATGGATGAGGTGAACCGCTATCTGTGGGCGCTCAAACACCCCAGCTCACATGTAAACTTTATCTGATATGAATAAGAAAATAGCAGTCATAGGGAGTAACTCCTTCTCTGGAGCAAGCTTTGTAAACCTTGCGCTGAACAGTGGTTATTCAGTGACAGGTATCAGTCGTTCACCAGAACAGAATGAGCTGTTTCTGCCCTATGCGAATCATCCTCACCGAGTAGATCGATTCAGTTTTCATCAACTCGACATCAACCACGATATTGATTCGATTATTGAGTTGATGGCCTTAGAGCAGCCTGAGTATATCGTCAACTTCGCCGCTCAGGCGATGGTGGCAGAGAGCTGGCGCTATCCGGAACACTGGTTTATGACCAATGCCGTATCAACCACCATGCTGTTTAATCGACTCAAGGATCTGGATTTCATTAAAAAATATGTTCATGTAACTACCCCAGAGGTCTATGGAAATTGTAGTGGCTATGTAACAGAAGGACAAACCTTTAACCCTACTACCCCCTATGCGGCATCGCGTGCAGCAGGGGATATGAGCCTGAAGGCTTTTGTCGACAATTACGGTTTTCCTGCAGTCTCTACCCGTGCCGCCAATGTATATGGCGTCGGCCAGCAACTTTATCGGATTATCCCACGAACCATTCTCTATATCAGGCAGGGGAAGAAGCTGCAGCTCCATGGTGGGGGGCATTCAGAGCGCTCATTCATCCATATCAATGATGTGGCTGATGCCACCTTGAAGGTGGCGCTGGGTGGTGAGGTGGGTGAGGTCTATCATATAGCCACCCAATCGACGATATCAATCAGAGACCTTGTCCAACTCATTTGTAACAAGATGGAGGCAAAGTTTGAAGAGGTTGTTGATGTGGTGGATGATCGCCCCGGCAAAGATGCCGCCTATCTGCTGGATAGCTTAAAAATCAGAGAGAGGCTCGGCTGGCAGGATGTAGTAACGTTAGAGCGGGGCATTGAAGAGGCGGGTGCCTGGATTGATGCCAATCTTTCACAACTGGAACAGCAGGTAGATCGGTACGTCCACAAGCCGTAGTGGAATCTAGGACTATTGAACTCAATGGATGAAATAAGTAGTGACTGAACTGACAACAACTGCAGCCCAATTGCGCGCACGCATTATTGCTAACTCACACAAGAGTGCAACTCCTCATTTGGGGAGTTGTCTCTCTTGTGTTGATATTCTCACCGCGCTCTATTTCTCTGTGCTGCGTATCAACCCTGAACAGCCAGATGATCCGCTGCGTGACCGTTGCATCCTCAGCAAGGGGCATGGGGCACCCGCGTTATTCCAAGTATTGGCTGAACGAGGCTACTACCCGCATGAGCTGATGGATAATTATGGTGAGGATGGAGGCGTTTTTGCAGAGCATCCACCTACCCCTGAACATCTTCCCGGTATCGAGGCAGCGACCGGTTCACTGGGACATGGTCTGCCAATCGGGTTGGGGATGGCGCTGGCCGGACGGGTCAATCAGCACGTATACAACGTCTATGTAGTACTGGGAGATGGTGAGTGCAATGAGGGATCGGTTTGGGAGTCGGCGATGATGGCGTCGAGCCAAGGCGCCTCCAACCTCTATGTCATTGTCGATTTTAACAAGTGGCAGGCGACGGGTCGTAGTCAGGATGTTCTCTCACTGGATCCACTGGTGGATAAATGGCGTGCCTTTGGCTGGAATGCTGTCGAGACAGATGGACATGATATTGCAGCACTACTTGAAGTATTGAATCAGTTTCCCTCTAAAAACGGTAAGCCCACAGCGATCATTGCACATACCATTAAAGGGAAGGGTGTCTCCTTTATGGAGGATGACAATAATTGGCACTACCGTATCCCAACGGTTGATGAGGTGGAGCAGGCAAAGAGAGAGTTGGGGGTGGCTGAATGAGAAATGCCTTTGCTGATGAACTGACTACCTTGGCTGGTAGTGATGAGCGGGTTGTCCTGTTGTCGGGTGATATAGGGAATCGGTTATTCGACAAATTCAAATCAGTCGATAACAACCGTTTCTATAATTGCGGCATTGCCGAGGCAAACATGATGGGGGTGGCTGCAGGAATGGCCCTCTCCGGGCTTCGCCCATTTGTCTATACGATCGCGCCGTTTGCCACCACCCGCTGCTTCGAACAGATCCGGGTTGATGTCTGCTATCACAAGGCGCCGGTTGTTATTGTAGGTACCGGCTCGGGTCTCTCCTATGCTGAACTGGGGCCAACCCACCATTCGTTGGAAGATTTGGCTATCATGCGTACCTTGCCTGGAATGAATGTCTATGCCCCGTGTGATACGATAGAATTGCGGCTGATTATGAGAGAGGTGATGCAGAGTAATAGTCCAGCCTATATTCGTATTGGCAAGAAAGGTGAGCCGGATATCCACTCGGCCCCTCCAAAGCTTAAGCTTGGCAAGGCTATCGTAGTACGCCCTGGTGAACAGGTTACGCTACTTACAGTAGGCAATATGGTGGCAGAATCGCTGAAGGCGGCTGAATATCTGGCGCAGCAGGGAGTAGAGGCAGAGGTTGTCAGCTTTCATACCGTAAAGCCACTAGACCAAGTCTACCTCTCTCAAGCAATGGAGCGTTTCTCTCTACTGGTTACAGTTGAGGAGCATAGTCGAGTGGGTGGCTTTGGCAGTGCTGTGGCAGAGTGGTTTATGGCTGAAGGCAGAATGGCACCGTTGATGAGTTTTGGCACAGAGGATGAGTTTATGCATGAGGTTGGGCATCAGGCTTATGCCCGCAAGCGATATGGGCTGGCGGCCCAAAATCTATCAGAGAAAATTATGTCGAGGCTGGGATGCAGTTAATCAGGAGATTTTTGGAAGTATGGTTAACAGCAGCGCAGTTTGGGCAAGCAAAAGCCCAACAGTCCACTTAATGATGTCAGCCTTAATTCGGTGTTCTGTAGCTTCTAGTCTGTTGTCAAAATGCTCTTTTGAAACAAGCTGCTCTTGTGACTTGGCCAGAATACGGACAACAGTCTCAGCCTGCTTTTCAGTGAAGTCAGCTTCGCACAGTTCTTGAATAAGCTGATGAGTGTCAAATGTCATGGTAGTCATGAGTCTGAATATAGTTGTGGTCATGAGAACTGTCAAGATTTTAAAAAATACTGGGAAAGGTAATTAGGATAGATTAGTATGCGTATCGGTATCGATTTCGACAACACAATCGCCTGCTATGATGAGCTGTTCCATAAGGTGGCTCTGGAGCAGGGGCTTATTAACAACTTGACTCCAGCTAACAAGGTTGCCGTTCGCGATCATATGCGCAGCCGTGGTCAGGAGGCTGACTGGACTGAGCTGCAGGGCGTTGTCTATGGCAAGCGAATGAAGGAAGCGGCCATCTTTTCAGGGGTACTTGAGTTTATCGCCTATGCAATAGAGAGAGGGGATGAGGTCTATATCATCAGCCACAAGACGTCCCACCCAGTAATCGGCCCCCGCTATGACCTGCATGCAGCAGCCAGACAGTGGATTGAACAGAATTTGATTTGGGATAAAGCGCTACTGCTACCCAGTGAACAGATCTTCTTTAAACCCACTCGTGAGGAGAAGCTGGCTCAAATCGAACGGTGTGGTTGCGATCTGTTTATTGATGATTTGCCGGAGGTGTTAACCTCAGCGGCTTTCCCTAGGCAGACAGAGGCGATTTTGTTTGATCCAGAAGGGCACCATCGGTTACCAGATACCTTATCTTTTGCAACATGGCAGGAGATTATGGTCTATACAGGGATGGATGACTCATGAATGTGGTCAGTCGTCATGATCTAGAAACTGCCATCGCCTCTTTGATGAAGAGCGCTTCCATCTTCGAACCCGTTGAAGAGATTATTCCCATGCGTGCGGGAGGCAATAACCGTACTTACTGCATTGAGACGAGTAGTGCACGTTATGTAGTGAAACACTACTTTCAGCATAAGGGAGACAAACGGGATCGTTTGCAATCAGAGTATGCCTTCCTCGGCTATGCGGAGCAGGCAGAGGTAGCGGCAGTACCTTGTTCACTGGCTCAGGATCCACAATCTGGTATGGCGCTGTATGAATATATTGCGGGTGAAGCGATACAAAGTGGTGAGATTGGGCAGGCAGAGGTGGATGCGGCGATCATGTTTTTTCTGGCGCTGAATGAGCCCACTGCGCGGAAAGCGGCAGAAAAGCTGCCGCAGGCATCTGAAGCTGCCTTTTCACTGCATGAACACCTTGAAAATACAGAACACCGAATCAGGCAGCTACAGCAGATAGTGCTGGTTGATGAGGAGGACCATAAAGGGGCGATCGTTATCCAGTCGATAGCAACGTTCTGGGGTGAGTACCGGAATCGTGTGTTGGAAGCCGTAAACCATTTGGGGTGGCGAGTTGATGAATCGATAGCATGTGATCAACGTTGCATTTCTCCATCTGATTTTGGTTTTCATAATGCAATCCGTTTGCCTAAAGGGGGGGTTCGTTTTATCGATTTTGAGTATGCTGGTTGGGATGATCCAGCTAAGACCATCGCAGACTTTTTTCTTCAGCCAGCGGTTCCGGTGCCGTTAGAGTATTACGACTATTTTGAGTCGCAGGTGTTGTCTCTGTTTGATCAGCCAGAACTATTGAAACAACGTACTCGGCTGCTGAGAACGGCTTATCAGATCAAGTGGTGCTGTATTGCGCTCAATGTGTTTCTACCGGTCCATATGGAGAGAAGAAAATTTGCCAACCCTCAGTTGGACTCAAATGCACTCAAAACCGATCAGTTACTAAAAGCTCAAACACTATTTAAAACCATTAAGGACTTCAGTTATGGCCTACATTGATTTCATGTCAGCAACACACAAAAGCACCTCGCGTGACTATCTTGCGCGGGTGAATGATCCAGAATTTCCAAAAGCTAAGGCTGCAACACTGGCTAAACAATGGGGCTATGACTACTGGGATGGTGATCGTCGTATCAACTATGGTGGCTATCGTTATATGCCGGGGCGATGGGCCCCAGTAGGGCAGGCGATGATCGACCACTACGGACTGAAGCCGGGAGACAAGATTCTCGATATTGGTTGTGGAAAGGGGTTCCAACTCTATGAGTTGACCCAGCTGCTACCGGGGCTTGAGGTGCATGGAGTCGATGTCTCCAGTTATGCCATTGAAAATGGGAAAGAGGAGATCAAGGATCACCTACAAGTAGGGAACGCTAACAGCCTTCCGTTTCCTGATGACTATTTTGATTTTGTCTTCTCTGTCACCGCTCTGCACAATCTGCATAACTATGACTTGGACAAGGCGCTGCGTGAGATGGAGCGTGTTGGCAAGAACAACAAGTATCTCTGTGTAGAGGCGTACCGGAATGAGGAGGAGAAGGCCAATCTTCTCTACTGGCAGGTGACCTGTGAGGCCTTCTGTACACCAGAAGAGTGGGAGTGGTGGTTCAATCAAACCGGTTATACTGGTGACTATTCCCTGATCTATTTTGAGTGAGAGAGTGATGACGATTCCAAAGACAATGAAGGCTGCCATCCTAGTGGAGCAGCGTAAACCGCTTGTGGTGGATGAGGTTGAGCTTCCAGATAGCTTGGATGTAGGGCAGGTGCTGGTGAAGATCCACTACAGTGGAATCTGTGGTTCCCAGCTGGGTGAGATTGATGGGGTGAAAGGGGAGGATCGATTCCTACCCCATCTGTTGGGGCATGAGGCCTCTGCTACCGTCATGGAAGTTGGACCAGGCGTCAGAACCGTTAGATCGGGTGACGCAGTTGTTCTGCATTGGCGAAAAGGACAAGGGATTGAAAGTGCCCCACCTAAATACCGTTGGCGAGGTAGGACGGTCAATGCGGGTTGGTTAACTACCTTCAATGAGTATGCCATTGTCTCAGAGAACCGTATGACCCCCATTCCTAGTGATAGTGATCTGGATGTTGCAGCGCTGTTTGGTTGTGCAGTGACTACTGGGTTTGGCGTGATTGAAAATGATGCAAATGTTCGGATGGGTGAGTCAGTTTTGGTATATGGATCAGGGGGAGTTGGGTTGAATATGATTCAAGCAGCAACGCTTAGGTCGGCATACCCAATCATAGCAGTAGACATTTATAGGAGTAGACTGGATTTGGCAAAAAAAATGGGTGCAACGCATGTCATGAACTCAAACGATTGTGATGTTGTCGAAAAAGTCAATGAAATCATGAAGAATAAAGGGCTCGACGTTTTTATTGACAATACCGGTAATGTAGATATTATTTCCATGGGTTACGGGATTACTAAGAAGAGTGGAAAAGTAGTGCTTGTGGGAGTACCAAAAAAAGGTAATAATATAAATATTCATTCACTGGACTTACACTACGGAAAAACAATGAAAGGAAGTGAGGGAGGGGGTGGGCAGCCGACTATGGATATACCAAGATACTTGGGTATGCTTGAAAATAGTATGTACTCATTAAGTAATGTAATAACAGATATATATTCTCTTGATCAAGTATCATATGCAATCAGTGATATGAGGTCCGGTGAAGTTGCAGGGCGGTGTCTCATTAAAATGAATGATTAAAATGGTAAAGCCAATACATTTAATTTTTGGGGGCAGTAAAGGTCTGGGTAATGATATTTTAACAGAATCAGTTTATAATAATAAAGAGGATGTCATTTGTATATCTAGAACAAGGCCTGTCAATACTGCTGGTGTGAGCTGGTTTTATGCGGATTTGACAGATGTCGAATCGATTCATGCAGTGGCAGAAAAAATCGAAGGATTGATGGCTGGCGTTAGAAAAATAACGTTTTCAATTAGGTATAGAAACAATGAAGATATAGAATCTTATGAAAATGCGATTGCATCGTATGTGTCAGAAGTGATATCAGTAGAGACAGTTTTAAAAACAATGGATTGTGTTTGCTATGATGATAATTGTACTCGTTCAATAGTTATTGTTTCATCAATAAACTCATCACTGATCAATGAGAAGGTTCCATTCTGGTATCATGCATCTAAGGCGTCCGTTAAAGTGGTGGGGAGATATTACAGGAACAGGCTTGCAAAAAAAAACATTAATGTTTCTGTTGTTGAGCTAGGTAGTTTTGTAAGAAGTGCATGCAACGGTGCTCAAGGTGTAAATGCGGGCTTACAGAAGGTTATTTTGAATTGCGGTTTGGGAAAATTGCAAACATCAAATGAGATAAGTAAATATGTTGACCATATTCACTCGACTCAGATGTTAGGTATGCCAGGGCAGTGTTATATATTTGATGATGGATGTTCAATAAAAGCAGTTGAGGACTATGATTTTGATTGAAAATAGCAGCTATCATATGCGGGATACTTGTCGACTGTGTGATTCATCTGATTTATATAAAGTTGTAGATTATGAGGATTCTGTTCCCGTAGATAACTATAGAAGCAGATTTCACCAGTATGTATCATTGGAGCGTATGCCGATGAGCTTGTATCAATGTGGGGCGTGCGGTCATGTACAGATGCGAACTGTTGTTGATCCAAATATCTTATATGGAGAATATATATACAATAGTCAAAGTTCTACAGATCTTTCGTCTCACTTTGATGGGCTTGTCGACTACTTGATTAAAACTATAGGAACCCCTGAAAATAATTTTGTTGTTGATGTTGGCTGTAATGACGGTCTGTTTTTGTCTAAGATGAGTGTTAAAGGGTATGATGTGATTGGTGTGGATCCATCTGAATCCGCAACTAATTTGGCAAAAGAAAGAAATGTAAAAGTCATTGTAGGTTTTATGGGTGATGATGTTGCGATTAGGTTGCTTTCTAAATATAGAAAAGCGACAGCTGTAACTGCATCAAATGTTTTCTCTCATGCTGATGACTTAAGTGAATTTATTGGCGGTATTTATAATATTCTTATAGAAGATGGTGTTTTTATTTTCGAGGTTTCTTATTTAGTAGACCTTCTTTTCTCCGGTGTTTTGGATTATGTTTATCATGAACATTTAGCGCATCATTCCATTAAGTCATTAAATGCTTTTCTCGGCAAGCATGGGTTTCAACTGGAAAGAATAGACCGCTTAAAAGTAAAAGGGGGGTCTATCAGGTGTCTTGCGAGGAAAAAATCTTCTAATATCTGTGTGTCGGATGTGGTGCATGAATATATTTACATGGAAAAAATGATGGGATTATATGAAAAACATACATATGATAGGCTGGGAAAATTTAAGCGTAATTTAAAAGATGTTGTGAATAAAGTTGTGTCTAGCGTTTCTGAGAAGGGAATAGTTGTAGGATATGGTGCTTCTGCTACAGCGACAGTGCTTTCTCAGGAGTTAGGGTATGCAGAAAAATTATCATTTATCATAGATGATAATATTAAAAGGCAGAAAACACTATCGCCGGGGCAACTTGTTCCTGTTGGTTCTATGAAAGATGTTAAGGGGTATAATGTTGAGTTGATCATTATTTCTGCATGGCGCTTCAAAAGAAATATCTTGAAAAATTGTGCTGATTACCTTGATAAAGGTGGGCGCGTTTTTATCCCTTTGCCGTATCCAAGTCTTATAACAAAGAAAGAAATAAGGGTGCTAGAATGATTTCTAAGACTGTTGAGCCACAATATGAAATATGCCTGAATGTGGAAAGTAAGGCTGGTAGAGCGAGATTAGGATTGATGTCTAATCAAGTTTGGCATGATGACCCTAAAAGATTATTGTTTGTGTTGAGTAGGTATAAATTTGTATCAAAAATGTTGTCGGGGAAGAAATCAGTTCTTGAGGTTGGTTGCTCTGATGCTTTTTGCACAAGAATCGTAAAACAAGTCATCCCAAATGTTGTTGCGGTCGATATCGACCCAGCCTTTATCTCTGATTATGCACTATTTGGCAATAGTGATGACTGGGGGATTGACTGTCGAGTACATGATATTTTGACAGGCCCGATTAGTGAAGGTTTTGATGGGTGCTATTCGTTAGATGTCTTTGAGCATATTGATCCGAAATATGAGGATGATTTCATTGTTAATTCACTAGGCTCTCTATCAAGTGATGGGGTTATGATAATTGGAATGCCATCAATTGAGTCACAAAAGTATGCTTCAGCTGGTTCAATTGCTGGTCATGTAAACTGCAAAGCAGGTGAATCATTGAAAGATCTATGTGAAAAATATTTTAAAAACGTCTTTATGT
>Ga0257118_1000549_pt1 | contig 32997 bp, 26 predicted proteins | sample SI112_150mmetaG_FD_190156 | JGI IMG/M metagenome (GOLD analysis project Ga0257118, IMG submission 190156) | Marine microbial communities from Saanich Inlet, British Columbia, Canada - SI112_150m | ecosystem: Environmental > Aquatic > Marine > Inlet | place: Canada: British Columbia | collected...
GCTGACAGAGGTGCGCCTCTCTGGAAGGAAAAGAGAGACACATGGGCATCAGTATGTGACGACTGTCATTCACCAAGGTTTGCAAGAGAAAATTTGCAGGCAATGGACGAAGCTTGTAAGGATGCAGGTCTTAAGTACACAGAAACATTTAAGGTTGCAGAGAACTTGATGCTTGATGGAATGGGCGAACCAATGCCTAAAGATCTTGCACCTGACTGGAGTGGTCAGCACATCTGGAGTTTGAAGATTGGTGCTTATCATGAAGGTGAAAAGTATGGTGGTAAAAAAGGTGAGTCTGGTGAGTTCAGAATGTCTAACTGTTCAGACATAGAAAGAGTATGTTTTGAGAGTGTTGGATATTGGATGACTTACATATTCAAAGGTATGGCGCATGGTTCATGGAACGATGCAACATATTGTGACGGATCCTTTGGTATGGACAGATGGTTGGTAAAGGCAAAGGCAGCTTCAGAGCAGGCGAGAAGATTTTCTGCGTTGGAGAAGAAGGCTGGAATCAACTGGGTACCTGCTGAGTTCTGGAGAAAAGGAGATTACTTAGATCAGTTGTCTGGTATGAAGATTGTTAAGGAGTTCCCAGGCAAGACTATATTTGATCTATGTCCTGAGCCGGGCTGGTTGGATACACATCACGCACCTGCAGCAGAAGTTGAGTACATCAACAGAATGCTGAAGGAGATAGACATGACGTCTGGATCTGATTCTGAGCGAGAACAGTATAAAGGTGATCATGATCCCGGCTCACGATCTATGAAGAAATATTAACTCTTCTATTTAGACGATAAGTAGGAGTTGTACAAAAAGGGAGCCGGGGAAAAGGCCCGGCTCCCTGATCTTCTATAACTAAAAAATCTCATCTTATATTTATAAATATCACAATAGAAACGAGGGATGATAAATGAAAGAAATAATGATAGTAGACAACGAACAGGCTTTTCATGACTTTTATTCTGAGATGCTAAAGGATACAGATTATGAAGTTATCAGTGCCTATGATTGTTATGAAGCATTGGCTAAGCTGAGGGAAAATCAGCCTGATCTTATGATAATAGATGATCTCATTTTTATGGATATAGTCTTAAACATTACGAGAGCCGGCGATACACATTTAAAAAGCATAAAGAGTCGGTCTCAATATGATTATGTTCCATTCATGAAAACCAGTGATTTGATTCTACAACCTTATAAAAACGTGAAGGATATTACTTTAGAACATGTATTTCCTGATGTCACTTTTACAAGAGAAAAAATCATGGAGGAAATTAATGCCAGAATTGGCGATAAAGTTAAATTGTTAATCTGAAAGGTTCCGGAAGAGAAGAGTGTTTTTATTTCAACAGGTACTTAACGGTGAAAAGGCGCGAGAGGAGGAGTGAAATGGAAAGCATAATGATAGTAGATAATGAGCAATATACTCATGATTTTTACCATGAGATGCTAGAGAGCACTGAATATGAGGTAATCAATGCTTATAACGGTAATGAAGCCTTGTGCAGACTTAAGGAAAACAGCCCCGTTCTTATTGTGATAGATCATCTTGTTTCTCAGGATATGGCCTTAACCATAATTAGGGCGGAAGACGGGTATTCCGGATATATAGAAAATATACCGGTTATAATAGCCAGTGATTTCTTTCAACAGGTTGTCTTAGTACAAACTTTTCTGGCAAACAGGGCAAACGATACAAGGGAGATTGAGTTTACCGGTGAATCCCGAGTGCCTTGATTCGGGAAGCAAGTGTTGTAGGCCTGGCTCCGAGGAGTTCAGCCGCGCCACCATCTCCTGATATTTTCCAGTTTGTTTGATGAAGGGCGGCAAGGATGTTCTCTTTTTCCAGATGTTTCAAGTCTTCGTAAGTCAGGACCTCATCAGTTTGTCCAATGTTTTTCACGAATTGAGACGAAATTGGAGAAGTTTGCCTGGCATCGGTTTCCGGCAAATCAAATTGCAACACCTTTCCCCCGGATATAATTACCGCACGCTCAATCACATTTTGCAGTTCTCGTATATTCCCGGGCCAGTCATAACTCTGGAGTTGAAGAACATGTTTCTTCTTCAAAGCTAATTCCTGCAATCCCATGTTACGGCAAATCTGCTTCAGAAAATGTTCTGCTAGAAGAGGTATGTCATCCTTCCTGTTCCGAAGAGGAAAAACTTCCAGGAGAAAAACACTCAGCCGAAAGTAAAGGTCCGATCGAAAACGTTTCGCTTCCATCTCTTTTTTAAGGTCTCTGTTGGTAGCGGCAATAATCCTTACATTCACCCGGCGAGTCCTCTCCTCACCAATTCTTTCATATTCACCCTCCTGTAGAACACGCAGGAGTTTACTTTGTAATTCAATGGGTATATCTCCCACTTCATCAAGAAAAAGAGTACCACCATCTGCAAGCTGAAACCGGCCTGTCCTGTCCCTGACTGCTCCGGTAAAAGCCCCTTTTACGTGCCCGAAGAACTCACTCTCAAAAAGTTCACGTGGAATAGAAGCACAGTTAACTTTAATAAGAGGACGGGTTTGTCTCCGGCTTCGTTGGTGGATAGCCAGGGCAATAAGCTCTTTGCCTGTTCCCGATTCCCCTTGAATAAGGACAGTTGCCTCAGTAGGAGCTACCAGTGCTATCTGCTGGAGAGTTTTTTGTAAAGTAGAACTTCTGCCTACAATATTAATAAAAGGATATGCTTCCCTGACTTCTTCGCGAAGATATTCATTCTCCAGTTCCAATTGCCTGTGTAACTGTTCGATCTCTTCAAAGGCCCTTGCATTGGCAATGGCTGCTGCGGCATTGGAGGCAAAAGTCAGAAGCATTGCCAGATGCGATTGGTCCAGTACGCTTCTGCTGAAGATAGCCAGCACTCCCAAAGTTTCTCCCCTGAATACCAACGGCTGCCCGGCAAAACTGGCAATTTTTTCACGCTCTGCCCACTCAGGGTCCATCAGCCAGGCAGAATTATCAAGTATATCATTACGGAAAACTGCTTTGCCAGTCCCCCCAATGTAACCTATCTTTCCTGTTGCAGTAACGCTGTCAGGCTCAACAGCAAAAAGAGGAAAGCGCCGATAATGCCCTTTCAGTAATGTCGGCCATCGTTCCTTATGAAGCGAACTGCCATTGCTTGCAACCAGGTGAAGACACACTGTCTGATCAGGACATGTCTCTCTCCAGGGACATTTATGACATAAATCTCCCGGTGCTATAATCCAGATCCTGGCCAGAACAACGTTAGGGTCGTCCGCAAAACTATCTACAATATTACGAAAAACGACATCAACTGAACGCTCGTTTGCTACAGACAAAGCAATGGATTGAAAGAATTCAATATTCATGCTTAAAGTTTATAGGATTTTCAATTTAATAAAGGCTGATCACTTTTTCTTTGCACCCGCACCAAAGGCTTTATAACTTATTCATGCTTAATAATGCAAAATAATTATTGTATGAGCTCTACTGTTATTCACTTTATTGATAATGCCCAGAAGCCACATCTTAAATCAGAAAAATGAGAGAATTGGACAATAGTCAGTAGTGTCCGGTAACAATAAGACATGTGCACGGAAATTTTACATTATTACCAATACCTAAGAAGCAGGCTCAATCAAATCATAAATCATATACTTCTTGCTGGAAGGATATCCTCCAGCTGTTTCATCGGTTCTTCAGTCCTCGACATCTCGTAATCTCGATCCAACATCTCGTTGTTTTCTGAATATTTAATTAGTAACTTTATCTTCTATAAAACCACATAACATATTAACACAACAATGGTTAAAACCATATCAAGCGGAATGGCACAAGATTTGAGATACTGTAATACGTAACAATAAAAGCAACATCTAAATTCAGTTTATATTTCCTGTTTATTGAGAAAGGAGTTGATGAACCAGAGAACTGTCTAATGAAATAACCGAGAAGAAGTTATCTACTTTACTTTTACAAAACATATTTTATAGGAGAATTAATTATGAAAAATATTGCTATATTCATCATCGCACTCGTTTTTGTTACTTTAACATCAGCAACTCTGTTTGCTGGAAAGCAACCTGATATTGCATTTCATTCTGAGCTGTATAAGTACGACATTATCTCTGGCAAAGTTACTGATGTAAATCCTTTTACTATTGAAGTTGAAGGGGAGAACAGGACATTATGTTACGAAGAGCATACTCAATTCTTTCGCGGTGACGACTCCGTTGCTATAGAAAAGGTCTATGGAGATGATGTATTTAAAGGTTGTGAAAAGATTAACTCTTCTCAGATAAAAGAAGGAGACAATCTTAAGGCCACGTTTACCAAAGTGGGAAATACAGCCGTCTGTCTGGAAGTTGTCCTGTCCGTTAATTAGCATGTTGCACGTTATCTGAAAATTAACATAAGAAGCGACATCTTAAATTCAGTTTGTATTTCCCGTTTATTGAGAAAGGTTGTGATGAACCAGAAAACCGTCTAATTAAAAACCTAGAAGGAGTTGTCTATTTTATCTTTTACAAAACATATTTTATTGGAGAATTAATTATGAAAAAGATTGCTATATTTATCATCGCATTGGTTTTTGTCACTTTAACATCAGCAACTCTGTTTGCTGGAAAGCAACCTGATATTGCATTTAATTCTGAGCTGTATAAGTACGACATTATCTCTGGCAAAGTTACTGATATAAATCCTTATACTATTGAAGTTGAAGGGGAGAACAGGACATTGTGTTACGAAGAGCATACCCAATTTTTTCGCGGTGACGACTCCGTTGCTATAGAAAAGGTCTATGGAGAAGATGTATTTAAAGGTTGTGAAAAGATTAACTCTTCTCAGATAAGAAAAGGAGACAATCTAAAGGCCAGATTTACCAAAGTGGGAAATAAAGCCGTCTGCCTGGAAGTTGTCCTGTCCGTTAATTAGCATGCTGCACGTTATCTGAAAATTAACATAGTATTTGTTGCCGTAATCCGGCGGCAAATACTATGGATGAGGAACTCACAACCACTAATACAATGTGGACCAATCAGCAGTGAGAATATTTAATTTTAATAAACGTAAAGAATCTAAGGAGAAATTATGAAAAAGAAAGAACTCGTTGCTAAGTTACTTACAGCTAAAGAGGCTTCCGGAAAGACTTATGATCAAATAGCAGATGCGCTTGGTTATTGTAATGTTTATGTTGGACAACTTTTCCACGCCCAGGCCCAATTGAAAGAAAACGTTGTATCAAAGATGTCAGAACTTGTTCCTGGGCTCAATGATGAGCTTCTCAGTGAAATGCGCAATTGCCCTATGCGTTCATACGATCCCTCTATTATTCAAGAGCCCAATATCTACCGCATGACAGAGGTTTGCCTGCATTATGGAGATTCTATAAAAGAGGTCATGAATGAAATCTTTGGCGATGGAATTATGTCAGCCATAGACTTCAAATTAACGGTTCAGAAAGTTGTAGGGGACAAGGGAGAAGATCGTATGGTCGTGACTATGAATGGAAAATTCCTTCCTCATATTGAACAGACAAAATAACTGCTGTTAAATGTAACATTAATTTGGAAAAACATTGGCAGGAGAATACAAAAATAAAGAAGAACATATAATAACATCACATTTAAAAACGGATACTGCCCCTTAGTGAGGTGGTATCTGTTTTAGGTGTATATGGTCGTTGGTTGTTAAAAGCCGATACGAAGTGATGGAATACGGTTTAATATTTCCGGATGCTTGCTTAACAATGACACACATTTATTGAGAAGAAACAATGTCAGTCAGTAAACAAAATGAAGAATATGAGAAATTTCAAAAAGGTTAGCGTAGAAGAGCTAAAAGAAACATGGGAAAAATTTGGCTTAAATCTTTTCCCAAAGTTTGAAGACTATGTCGTTGAGGTCAGAAAAATTGAATCAGACCTACACGCTAGATGGATTACGCAGGAAGAGTTAAAAGCTGAAAATGAGGAGAGGATTCATGAAATATGATGAAACCTTGAGTTCATCAGTGATGTCTCCCCGGATTAGAAACGTGATCGCTTGTTAGTTCTCTGTAGGTTCGTGTTAAGATTTGTGTGTTACATGGACAACCTTTGTTCATGTGAAATTGATTAATTTACGTCTCTTTCTGAACACCTAAAGCTTTCATTCTTGAAGCCAGGGTTGTCGGTTTTGTTTCAAGAATTTCGGCAGCGCCTCCAGCTCCTCCCACTCTCCATCCGGATTTATTAAGAGCAGCAACAATATTATCCCTTTCCAACTGTTTCAGGCCAGGATATGTTATTATCTTTTCATTCTGTTTATTATTATAGTCTAAATTATGAGTAGTTTGGCTATGCATTGGTGCGCTACTCACCGGTAAATCTAATTGAAGTTCTTTTCCCATAGACAGTATAGCTCCTCGCTCAATTACATTTTGTAATTCCCTGATGTTTCCTGGCCAATTATAATTTTGCAGTTGAAGAACATGCTTCTTTTTCAATTGTAATTGTGATATACCAAGTCGCCTGCAGCTTTGATCTAAAAAATGTTTTGCTAAAAGCGGTATATCCTCATTTCTGCTACGAAGTGGAGCTATCTCCAATGGGAAAACATTTAAACGAAAATACAGATCCTCACGAAATTTCCTTGACTCGACATCTTTTTTTAGGTCTCGATTAGTTGCTGCAACGATGCGTACGTTTACTCTGCAAGTTTTCTCATCTCCTATCCTTTCATACTCACCCTCTTGTAATACCCGTAACAATTTACTTTGCATTTCAATGGGAATCTCCCCAACCTCATCAAGGAAGAGCGTACCACCATCAGCAAGTTGAAACCGCCCGATTCTATCCTTAATTGCACCAGTAAAAGCACCTTTAACATGTCCAAAGAATTCACTCTCAAAGAGTTCTCTCGGAATAGAAGCGCAGTTAACCTTAATTAGAGGGTGTTTATTACGCTTACTTCTTTGATGAATTGATAATGCTATAAGCTCTTTTCCTGTTCCTGACTCACCATTAATCAAAACCGTGGCATCAGTTGGAGCAACCAGTGCTATTTGCTGAAAAACGTTTTGTAGAGTTGTACTTTGTCCAATAATTTTATCAAAAGAATATTCTTCCCTTACTTCATCACGAAGATACTCATTTTCCAGTTCCAGCTGACGATGCAATTGCTCTATTTCCTCAAACGCTCTGGCATTTGATATTGCCGCAGCAGCATTATCTGCAAAGGTTCTGAGCAGTTTTAAGTGTGATTCGTCTAAAACTGTTCGACTAAAGACAGCTAACACACCAAGTACTTTTTTTCTGAATATTAAAGGTTGGCCTGCAAAACTGGTTACATTTTCTTTTGTCGCCCATTCAGGATCGCGTAACCATTCAGTATTTCTATCTATGTTGTTAAATAGCAGAGCGTTTCCTGAACCGGCTATAAAACCAATTTTTCCCAAAGAAGCTAGTTTGTTAGACTTAGTTGTGTGAATAGGAAACCTGCGGTAATTGCCATCAATAGAAACAGAACGTTTATCTTTGAATTGTGTGGAACTCCCATCACTGGCCACAAGATGTAAGCACTGTGACTGGTTCGAGCAGGATTTGCGTTTTGAACAGTTATCACAAATATCACCTGGTTCTATTAACCATATTCGTGCAAGTACAATATTCGAGTCATCAGCAAGCCCTTTTACTATTTTACTGAAAACAACTTTAGCCGACTGTTCATTCGCTACCGAAAGCGCAATAGATTGTAAAAATTCGATATTCATTTTTTTAAGCTATACAATTACCGATTCATTGTCAACGAGTTTTCGTGACTTACGATATTTCAAAATACTACAGCTAAATGGTCAAAGGAGAAATACCAATTTCTCTTTCATCTGTTTCTTGCCTATCGAAGAGAACAAATTTATTTGAACCATATTGACTTGATTTTTGTATCAATAGTAATGCAACCGTTTCTATTTTATCATTTTAAAGCAAGTTTTTTTAGTTTTTACAACACCTACCCAAAAAGGAGAGAAAAGACATGACTAAAACATATTCAAAATATTTATACATGTTTCCTATTACAATAATTTCTCTTATGTTAATTAATGGCGGGTGTGCTACCCAGCCGGAAAGAATTGTTACCCTGGAAAAGAAGTTGGATTCTTTGTCCAAAAACGTGGAAGGTTTAGAGCCTGAAATTAATGCACTCAGAGAAAAGCTTGATAAACAAGAGTCAGGGATTGAATCTAAATTGAGTTCACAGAAAAATGCACGTAGCCGTTTGGAAGAGGGATTGTCAGAAACGGAAAATTTGCTTAAAGAGATCGAAGAAAATCTGGCTTTAGCTGAAGAGGACAAAAGCAAAACGGAGGCCCAGATAGAAGAATTGAGAACTCAACTGAACAGATTAGAAACCCTTTCAAAACTGACCGGCTCAAAAACAAGCCTTACCAAGGATTTGCTGGACAAGGCAATAAAGTTATACCGTCAAGGTAACTTTGAAGATGCTATATCAAAGTGGGAGGAAGTTGTAGCGCGTAATCCCGACAAACTTGATGCAAAATTCTTTATAGAAATTGCAAAAGACAGAATCAAAGAGAAACAGATACACGAAGAAATGAAAGCGTTACTTATTCAGAGAAAATAGACAACATTCAAGTCATGTCATTATCTCATCCTAAGCGGAGCCGAAGTGTTATCAACATATTTAGTCCCCGTCTATTAAATTACTTAAGAAGGAAATTTACGTGTAACAAACTTCTCTTCCAGTTCCTGGTATTTCTTTATATCAATGACTTCTTTGTAAACCGCAAATGATGATATGTTTTCAAAACCTGAGGTAGTGCCGTTTTCTTTGAGAAAGCGAAAGCAATCTTCAATACCTTTGGTTGCGGCGAACAGGCCTGATAATGCAAAGACGCCCAGCTGAAAACCTAGTTTTTCCAAATCCTGCGAGCTTAAGCAGGGAGTTTTTCCTCCCTCTATCATATTTGCCAATAGGGGTACATCAGGAAGTGCTGATGGTATCTCCTTAAGTTCCTCCTCAGTTTGTGGTGCCTCAATAAAGACAATATCAGCACCTGCCTCGTAATACGCCTTCCCTCGCCGGATCGCCTCTTCCAGACCAAGTTCAGCACGTGCATCGGTTCTCGCAACTATTACCAGTCCACTCTCTCCGCTGGCAAATCTGGCTGCACGTATTTTCTCTATGTGTTCCTCCATGGCAATGATGCGTTTACCCTCAAGATGGCCACATCTCTTCGGCCACTCCTGATCCTCCAGAATGACACCTGCTATTCCCAGACTGACAACATCTCCAATAGTACGGACGACATTTATTGGATTACCATAGCCGGTATCAATATCGGCAATAAGTGGTATGTCTATGGATTTTGAAATATTCCCGGCAGCATTCAGCATTTCGGTAGCGGTTAATAGACCATAATCAGGGTAACCAAGTACGGATCCTGAGATGCCAAATCCTGATGTAAGGACAACTTCAAAGCCAGTCCTTTCAGCTATCTTTGCCGATAGGCAATCATACACACCCGGACTCAATATTATGCCAGGTTCTGATAATCTTTTACGAAGTAGATTGCACTTGTTCATTTGTCACCAAATAATTCAGAAATATTTAATTCCTCAATTCTTAAATTCCTTAATCCTTCAATCGTTTTTATTTCTCTAACATATCGTATTGTATTCACACCACTCACATTTGCAACCACTCATCTTCTTAAAGTTACCATCCTTATGTGCCGTAAAAAAGTTGTCCAGAGTTGAATCCAGTTCTCGGCATGCCTCTTCCGACGTATCTATTACTACGGATTCATCTGGAACAAGGAAGTAGAGTATGGTTTCGTCTACCGTCTTTCCATAAATTATTTCGAGCGCCCGTGCGTAAAGCTGCATCTGCAGTTGATAGAGCTTTACCTTCTCAGGAATTTCTTCAACGGTAATATTATTTGCCTTATAATCAATGATTTTTAGTAACCCGTCTTCGCCGAAATAGAAAAGGTCTATCTGTCCCCTTATCAGATTGTGCCGGCAATTGAAAATAAACGATTTTTCCCGTTTATACCGTTTACTTGAGAGAACTTCTTTACCAACATTACTATTGTAGAAAGTGTTTACCCATTTCGCAACATGGTCTATACTTTTCTGGCTTGTGTCCGGATCATAGGTACTCAGTTCTTTTTTAATATATGCATTGAGATTGTCTTCAGGGAAATCATATTTGTTAAAGACACGGTGTACGACATTTCCCAACTCATGCCCGGGTATTTCATCGTCATTCAGCCTGCTTTCATCTTCGTCTTCAACGTAATGTGGATCAGTCATGCTTTTCTCATTTATTCCCTGTATACCCAGAATGGAATTAAGATAGTATAGTTGCGGACAAAAGTAAAACTTAAGTAACTCGGTAACGGAGTATACATAATGGCTGTTATCAATCTCTACATTGTGTGTAATTCTTGATAAGATATTTTCCCCTGTTTCTACAATCTCTTTTGAAGGTAATGGGGTCTTGATTTTATTGCATGTTGCGATTGCCTTTCTGTGTCGAGTTAGAAGTTTTATGCTTTTACCACCCGTTTTCTCCTCCGGACCATTCTGGGCAGACGGTTTGTTTTCTTCTTTTACGCGCGAATGTTTTACCTCAATCGAATGTGAAGAATCCTCTCCGAGCGTTATGATTTCCCGGTTATCTTCTGGTCCAGGGTCCAGGTTAAGAGAAGCAGAGATATAGTTATGCCAGTTGCCTTTGTCACTGTCTCCCCTGGCTCTGCTCTTATTTATACCCCCTGACAGTATCAGGTGTTCCTGTGCCCTTGTCATAGCAACAAAGAGCAGTCGTTTTGACTCCTGTAATTCTTTTTCTGTTATTTCATCATTAATTCGTTCATAACTCAGAGGTACTTCCGCTTCATTGGTTGATGGATCCAGTATCTTAAAGCTGATTCCAAAGTTCTTTGAGTATACAAAATAGTCTGAGGGCCTTGAGTTGTCTCTGTTGGTGTCAGCAACAATAACAACCGGGAATTCCAATCCTTTCGCGGAATGAGTTGTGATCATTTTAACCACATCATCTTCCTCTGTTTCTACCGGCGCCTCGGACTCTCTAATTTCCCTGAACTTGTAACCGTCCACAATTTCAATAAAATCTCTTAATACCAGGGGCTCGAACTCTTCCTGAATTTTACATAATTCGACCAGCTTCCGGAGATTTGCATACTTCTTCTTTCCATTTGAAAAAAGAAGCATCTTAGATTGAAATTCCGTTTTCTTGAGAACGAAAGAAATCAGTTTCCATAATGAGGTCCTGGGCTTGATATCTTGTACCTCATTCAGGAATTGAGTAAATTGGACAATCCTGTCCCGCGAATATTCCTCAATCTCTTTTATAGATCCAACGTCATCCAGGGATTGGTAGAGTAGTTTCTTTTCATTACTGCTATGAGCGTGGTCTGCCAGTCTGAAAAGGGCATCATCATCTATCCCGACAAAGGGAGACTTCAGGACCGCCGCCAGATTTATCTCGTCAAGGGGTGATTCAATGACCTTCAGGAGGTTAATCAAGTCCGTGATCTCTGTCGTATTATAAAAACCTCTTCCGCTCACAACATAATAGGGTATATCAAGATGTGAAAGGCTGTGTTCGTAAAGCTTTATGTCTGTTGTACTGCGGAACAGAATAGCAAAGTCCCTATAGGAGATACGCCTTTCCCGTTCTCTTTTGTTTGTTATCTTAATCTCACCGTTATCAACAATCTCCTTTATTCTTTTTGCTATCTCCATAGATTCCCATTTACGGGCCTCTGTCTTATCGTTTCCCTCTACAACAATTATTTCAATTGAGGGGAATGCCTTATTTGAGAATTTTGCTCCTGGCTTTAGCTGCTGCGTGTTGTCTTTTGATGAATTAAAGACATCCCCTCTTTCCTCTCCTTCGTAAGGAGGGGATGTGCCCTGACTGGTTGAGTTACTTGGCCACAATTCGTTAAATATATGGTTTATAAAGTCCAGTATCTGTGGCCTGCTCCTGAAGTTCTCATTCAGGCTTATTAATGACCCAGGATCTATATCATTCTGAATATCCTGAAAAATCTCAACATCCGCATTTCTGAAACCGTAAATGGATTGTTTGGCGTCACCCACAATGAACAAATTATTTTTACTTCTTATAAGGTTAATTATCTTCTTTTGCAAACCGCTAATGTCCTGAAATTCATCTACTAATATGTATTTGAACTTTCGTTTTATTTCGTTGGCTATGTATTCATTATTCTTCAGTAACTCTATCGCCTTGACTTCAAGGTCGGTAAAGTCGATGAGCCCCCCGACCTTTTTCCTTTCTGAGTAGGCAATGTCAAAATTCATGAGAAAATCTCTTATCATAACCTTGATGCTCGTTGAATAGTCCTCTACAAGCAATCCAATGAGGTTTTTGAGTTCTTCGCGCAAGGCACCCAATGGTTTTTTTACATCTTTTGATACCTGTAGGGCAATGGAATTCTGAACCGTTTTAACCCGATTCAACAGTGCAAGAAAGTCGTCTTTTTGAGAAATCTTTTCTTTCCCACAGTATAGCTCATCTATTCCATTTCGCATGTCTGAAGCATTCCATTGTACTAAAACATATTCTACTTTTTCCCTGGTCTTAGGTGTAAGTTTGCTATCAGAGTAAATATCTTTAATCTCTTTTATCAACTCTTCTACACTGTTATAAGTGCTTAAGATGTCCGGTGACAAATCATCAATGCTTACTGTCTCTGCAATCGGCACACATGCACTCCTGATTTTTTCATAGAGCTGTATCAAGTTTTCCCTGAACGACTTTAATCTGCTTTTTTTTGCATCCGTTTGCTTCCAGAAGATACCGTTCAAGAATGTATCAAGAGTTTTTTCATCTGTCCGTTCCTTGAGTGTGCTTTCAAGCGCCTGTTCTTTTAACCTTCCGGCTTCGAGTTCGTCCATAACACGGAATTGAGGATCGATACCGGCCTCTATCGCATTTTCCCTGAGCAACCGGGCACAAAAGCTATGGATGGTGGAAAGATAAGCAAATTCTATCTCCTGGCGCTCCTGTTCCATTCCTTTCTGTTCGAACAAACCGGCCGCTCTTATCTTCATCTCGTTTGCCGCCTTCTCAGTGAAAGTGAGTGTGAGGATTTCGTTGATTGATGCCTTACGGGTAATCACAAGGTTTGCAAATCTTTCCACAAGAACACGCGTCTTCCCTGAACCCGGACCCGCAACAACACAGAGATCTCTGTCCGTTATATCTACACCTTTTTGCTGTGAAGTGGTTAGTTTTCCAGTCATATCTTTTTAAATTGACAGTTAACAGTTGACAGTCGGCAAAATGTATATTAGTAATTCCGTAATAAACTATGCAAACCTAGTTTATTTATCCTTCCCGGCATCCCCTCCTTGAGAAGGAGGGGAAAGAGGGGTGGTTGTTTTAATAATATCATTCAAGACGTCTTCTAAATTCTTGACGACATCATTGTTTGTATATCTCAGCACTTTAATTCCCAATGCTTCTATCTCTTCCTGTCTTTGCTTATCATAAGTGACCCTAGAGTTATAATAATGAACGCCACCATCTATCTCTATTGCTAACCTTGATTCGGGACAGTAGAAATCGACTACGTAGTTATTGATTCCATGTTGTCTTCTAAACTTCAGACCTTTAAGCTGCTTTCCCTTTAATTTTGACCAGAGAATTATTTCTGCTTTTGTCATGTTCTTTCGCAGATATTGTCTCTTCTTTACAAATTCTTTTTTATTGAATATGTCCGTCATTTTGAAACACTTTCCATTTACGAATCTTTCGTAATTTAATTATTTTGCTTCGAAGGAAGAGTTTAAAACGTTTTTGTTTCAAACCACCCCTTAGTCCCCTCCTTCTTAAGGAGGGGATCTTTTGGTTTTTATCAAATCTTTAAATTCATTAATAATACTGTCTATTTCCTGTGCAGACTGGTTTTTTTGTATTACATATTTTCCTTTTCAACTTCTGTTTACTATCAAATACCTACTCTCTTTTGTTTTTTGCCTACTGCCGACTGTCTATTGCCTACGTTTCTCAACTCACCCTCCATTTATCAATACGGCAGACGTTTGCGAAATCGCAGTTACCCTCACCACAAAAATCAATATTTGCCGGAGCAAGTTCAATTCTTCCATTACGGATTTCCTTTGTAAATTCCAGAATATGATTTTCAGCATCTTTCAACATCTTGTTAAATTCTTTATTATCAACAGAAAGTGATTTTTTTATTGGTTTTATATTGAGGCTGAGATTATCGATTAATTCCTGATTGTATATTCCCGTCTTTTTAGATGACTTCAGTGCGTAAAATTCAGCGGCAACGGGAATAATCTTAAACACGTCTCTCAAGGCAAGGAGGTAAATGGGCAGTTGTAAATCCAGGCCTTCTTCCATATCCGTTATCTTGAATTCTGTCTGCCCATATTTATAGTCAATGATCACACCAATTCTCTCTCCATTTGTTCCTGAAATATCAATCCTGTCAATCTTGCCGGATATTTCGACAGCCTCCTTTTTGTTATCACCAATTTCCAGGGTTCCAAATTCCTCATCCCCAAATTTCGCTTCAAACAGGGACGGTTTGAATCTTGATGAGTCAGACTCTTTTTCCTTATATTCAAATGTCAGAAGCGTATTGATCATTTCATTTTTAATCTTCAATTCCTCAAAACCAATAATCATTCCCCTTGTTTTTTGCTTAAAAACGTCATCAAATATTTTTGTGATATCTTTCGTGTCTTTAAAATATTCTTCAAGGACTTTATGAATAATGATACCCTGCATTAATAAATCCATTGATTTAGGAAGAATCTGTTTAAGTTTTAGAGTAGACCTGCCAAAATATTTATAAGGGCACTGGGCATAGTCTTTCAACTTTGTTGGTGAAAATCTCCTGCTTGCTTCACCGATCTTCTTTATTATCCCTTTGTCAGATAATTTGATCCTCAAGTTGTTATAGGAATCTATCAATGCGGTGAGCGCACAAAGCTCTTCCCTGAATAAGCTTTCATCTTCCGTATTGTTGTAAAGCCACAGAGCGACATCTTTTCCGTATTGCTCTCTTTCAGACACACAAGGGGTATTAAGATGATAATAGACAAAGCTCTTTGAATCGGTTGAGGTAATTATCTCTTCCGGTTCCGGGATTATGTTTGAAAGGTTTCTGTGGATTGTAATTTCTTTACGTAGCTCTTTTGAAAATAACTTCTGTATGTCAGAGAGGAAAAAGGATGGCAGTGTCAAATTTCCGTTACTGTTCGCTGACGGATAGGAGAGATAAAGCCTCTCTTTTGCACGCGTAATGGCTATGTAGAACAGGTACCTCTCTTCATCCATCTTCTCGCAAGCCTCTCTCAGGACTATCTTTCCCGCAGCGTTCAGTCTGCTTCTGTAATAATCCTTCAAGAAGAGGTTTTCACGTATCTGCTTTGGAAACTCTTTCTCCAACAATCCTCCAACAAATACCACGGGTATTTCCCACTGTCTGGCTTCAAGAACGTTGATGACATTAACTACCTCTTTTCTCCTGTCCGTTTTTTTATATGACGTTAAGTTCACCTGTGACTCAAGGATGTGAATGAATTTTTCAAATGTAATGCCTCCCGTATCCCTGGAAAGTTCTCCCATGGCGCTACTATTAAGGAGTGATAGAAATTCCCTTAATGCCCCTGCATCTGACTTCATCAAATCTATAATTTCTCGGTTATGATTTACTTTATCAATAGATTTGACAGGTAGCGTAAACGATGTTTCGTAAAACATGTCTTTAATGTCAGTAACGCAGTCACAATAATGACTGAATGTGTGCCTGCCTTCCAGTTTGCCGAAAATCTCCTTTAACTGTTTCAGGAAATTACTGACAGGTTCTAATTCAGAATCTGAAGGGAGTTCCAGCCATTTATTGCAATCGTCCGTTTTGCCTCTTTTTAAGTACTCCTGTTCCAATGTATTGATCAGGTTTCTGTCTATGCCTGTATTAGATTTTAGAACCTTCCAGACCGCTTCGTCCTGCCATTTATTGGTAAAAATACTTATTGTATTCATTATGGCCTTAATTAAGGGGTTCTCTTTTAACGATTTTTTACCATAGATTCTTACCGGAATGCTGAATCTTGTAAATGTATCTTCAACAAGATCCTGATACTTTTCGATGTTTCTGAATATTACGGCAATTTGACTGAAAGTGTATCCCTCGTCATACGTCAGCTTTCTTATCCTGCGGGCGATTTGTTCCACCTCATCCTGCATGTTGGCAGCAACCGTAATCTGCAATGAAGCACTAGAGCTATCAGACTCCGACACAACCGGCTCTTGAGTTTTAGAAAATACGTTTGCTTCAATATGCCTTAACATCTGACTGGTCGTTCTTCTGTTTTCATCAAGTTTCAATTCCTTGAGGCCTAATCCGATAAGCCTTGAATATGTTTTGTGAGAGACCCGGAAAGCGGGTGGTACAGGATCAGAAGTTTGATGGGGAAGTGTGATGTAAACATTCGGCACAAGTGATGTCAATCTTGTTAAAAATTTCAGTTCTAGTTGCGTATAGTCGTGGAAACCATCTACTAATAGTAGTTCAACGTCAGAGAAGGCAGTATCATTCAAGTGTGACTGAGCTTGCGCCAATAAATCTTCTTTGTCAAGAAACCTGTTGTTTTTTAGAGCTTGTTGATAACGATCATAAAGTTTTACCAGTTCATTACACTTCAAGTTAAGGGGTGAATGTTTCTTTCCGGTTTGAACTGTTTTGAGTACATCCTTAAATGCCGATGGATCAAGAGAATTTTCCTTGATCTCTCTTATAAAATTTAGAAATGCACTTTTAAATCCCGCATAATCAGAGACCTCCGAGAAATAACCGGTATTGTCGTCTTTAAGGATGCTCGATAGGACCAGGTCCTTCTCACTTTCATTGAGAGGTTTCCGCTGAGGAGTGTTACCAACATGATCAAGTATTCTGTTTGCCAGCCCGGAGAAGGTGACAAGCCCCGTGTCAAGATAGCCTTTATACGCTGAGGTCCTTAAGATATGGTCCCTGAGATGCTCAACCTGACTGTGAGTTGGCAGGATGAAGATTACGTTATCTTCTTTGTGTTCTCCAACATAATGGAAGAATTTCTGAAGGACGAAATGCGTTTTGCCACTGCCGGCTTTTCCTAAGACTAAAAATCTTTCTTGCATATAATTTTTGGACGGGATTTGCAGGATGATTAAGGATGTAAATGATGAGCTTATTATACAAATAAGAGTGTATTCTTCTATACATTTTTATTTAACCCAAATTCCTGATTTCATGCTTCCTTAGAGACTATTTGAAATGTTTTTGCTTCGTTCCAGCCTTTGAGCGCCCGATGATGCCACAGACTCAAAACAGTCATCTAATTCCAGAAAAATATCCCAACGCTCTTTTCCCATTAAAGCTGCAATCTTATCTATTATTTTTAATTCGAGCTTTTCTACTCTTGTCCCTTTCCAGATGCTATCTGATAATGCGACTAACAATTCCTCAATCGAACAGTCTATCCCATCATATTGTGCATGAGAAATACAACATTGGGCAAGTTCTGGAGCTACTTCATTCTCCAGGAGAAGCAGATTACCTTCTGCTTCATGCTTATTTCCTGGTCCAGAAAATTCCAGAGAATGAATAATTTTACCCGCATCGTGAAGAACGACACCCAAGCGTGCAAAATTGTAATCAATGGGCAAGTTATATTCTGACAAAAAACCAATAATCTCTTCCAAAGCCTCACCAACCAGTTTTACATGAACAAACAAGCATGCAGGAGCTTCTAATTTTTTCAAGAGGCTATATGCTTCGTCAATTGCTGAGCTTTTATCTATGATTTTCAACTCCTATTCTTTGAATACCAACAAAGAGAAATTACTGATTAGCCTCTCTTTCGATGCGTCCTCGTCTGCCTTGGTGGGATTCAAAAACTGGAATTCTCTCGAAAAAGAGGACGGGTATCTGCTTTTTCATTCTAGAGAAGGGAAAGCTACTGTAATTTGTTGATTACCTAGAAAATATTACTATGAATCTGTACGGTATGAATTTAGTCCGCATCTAACGAAATATTAGGTTGATAATTTACATATTTCATGAATTCCCGTTGAAAAGTAAGTGTTGTGAAGCCGGTAGGCCCGCTTCTATGTTTTGCAATGTAAATACGAACGTCACCAGGGTTTGCGGTTGGGTCATAATAGTCTTCTCTATGCAATAATAAAACTAAATCAGCATGTGCGATAGCCCCTGTTCCTTTCAGGTCAGATACTCTTGGTATATGGTCTTTTCGTGTTTCAACTGATCGGCTCAACTGTGAAACTGCAATTACCGGTATATCCAATTCTCTGGCCAATACTTTCAGGCCGCTTGAGACATCGGAAATTTTCTGCTCTCTGTCTTCTGTTTTTACCGTTTCCATCAACTGTATATAGTCAATGATAATTAATTCAATGTTATGTTGTGATTTAAGATGCCTGGCCCTGGCGCATAGTTCAAGGAGGTCAAGTCCCGGAGTATCATCAATAAATATGTCCGATTCTGATAAATCGTCTATAGCTGAAGAGAGTTTTGGAAATTGCTTATCTTCCAGTTTGCCGGTCCTCAGTAGATATGCATCAATCTTTGCGTATGAACACAACATATTTTGTGCTGTTTGCTTGTCTGACACTTCCAAAGAGAAAATCAAGACTGGTTTTTTCTCTTTTATACCTACATGTTCCGCAATATTTAACACTAAACTTGTCTTTCCAAAACTTGGTCTTGCTGCTACAATTATTAGCTCCCCATTCTGAAGCCCCGAAGTCATCTCATCCAGGTCATCAAAACCGGTAGATATTCCGGTTAATCCATCTTTACTGTCGTGTAAATTCCTTATGTGATCATAAGTATCGTTGAGTATGCTGGATAGTCTTCTTGTTTTCTTAGAGAATTTGTGCTGTTTTTTGTCTTGCATATTTATAATACCGGGTTGTCCCGAACATATTACGATGATCGGGACAACATTACTATTTCCTGTGTAAATTAAAGAATTCTTGTATCATAGAAAGCGGTTCTTGAATAAATTATAGCATTGTTGTGCGACAGCATTGTGTCGTATTAAAAAGATTTATTATTTTCCCTCTTTCAGTTCTGGTTTATCGCCTTTATCCAGATAATTCTTTTTTGTGATGACGCTTCTTCCCAGCTCCTTTTCAGTTTCTTTACGGGCATTGCCGGCAATCTTGCCACCACGCCGGGCGACGTTCTTATTTTTATCAAACGTTTCCGGTTTCTCTTTTTGTGAAATCTCTGTAGTAACGCGCTCACCCAACATTGTGAAAATCAGTTCCAAATCATCCATGTGGTCTCGCAGGTTGGCTTTGGATTCTTCCGGCAGGTTTTTGTGCTCTTTGTACTCAGACGGAGTCATCCCAAAGGTGGCATTAGAAATCTCGGCTGTTAAAATGGCAAAGTCTTTTTGTTTTCCAATTCCACGCTTTTCCCATTCATCGGTCAGGTTCTGCCGGATGGCGATGCCCCTAAGCCTTTTGTCAATCCAGTCCTGAGGATAGCCTTTTTTCTCATAGAGTTCTTTCATTCGCTGTTGAGCAAGTTCGGGGTTTTCTATTTCGTCGAGCCTTTCCTTGCCTACCTGAGCAAGCCATAGTTTGAAGGGTTCGGCTTTTTTGGATGGAATTGACTGGATGAGGCGGAAGGCGTTTTTAGTGTTTACGCAGTCTGTAAGCCGTTTTTTTCCGTCAGGAGCTAATAATTTCAAACGTACCCAAATTGGGGACACTTCAATTTTAACAAATTCCCGGTCTTTTACTTTCCCCCAATATTGCCTTGGCGTTGGACTATCGGTAAGCGCTTCAATTATATCAACTACAGAATAAAACCACTCTTCTTCGTGCCAAATCCTGCGAATTTCTTTACTTTGAAAAACGATTAGTTTATTTTGTTTATCTGCCATTATAATTCACTGTCAAATTCTTATCTCTACTAAATTGATTCGCAACAGTCTTAAACTCCAGGTTTATGTCTTCCGGCTTTACAAGCCATGTGCGAAATAATTCTATAGTTGTCATATTTGCTTATGTTCCTGTTTGGTGACAGCGTCATTTGGAAATAAAATCAGGATCCTTCCGATTGCTCTCTGGCATTTCTGGCAGGAACAACTTCCATATCATCTATTTGCTTAAATGCGAGGACTGACCCGCTTTCTGCACTGACCCGCTTTCTGCATTATTACATTATTAATGTTTCAAGATTGGTAGTCACAACAAAAGTAAAGTTCTTGCCATAGACGATATTTGTTTATCCCGCATAATTTGTTATCAATTGAAATATGAAGGTGACCCTCTGCCTGTTTCGGTGTCTTATGTTTATCTTACTTATTTTCCTTCAGCTCTTTTTTTATTTCCTTGAAGGTATCTTGCAAATTAACATTTAACGTTTTACTTGCCTTATCGGCTAACATTACGAGCAGATTTTCTAATGGATCACCACCAGCTTTAAAGGATTTAAATGTTTCACTGAAGGACATCGAGGCTCTACTAATTATTATTTCATCTTCATCTAACAGATACACCTCTGACAATACCTTCCCTTGTTCAGTTATATGAGCAACAGACATTTCCATCAATAGTCCGTATACTCTTCCATTAATCTCAATTGCATAGAGATTGTTCATCAACTTATCAAATGGATAAATCATTACCTACTCCTCTTTTTGTAATTCGCGAAACATAATTGAATAATATCCAGAAAAACCAGGTTACTGTTTTATGAAGAAGCATCGAGAGCAGTCATGTATCTACATCCCACAAAAATAAACATAAATTCTGGGCAACATCAAAAAAGGCCTTGAGGTGGCCTGTTCAAGCTCATGATTATTTTACTTTTTTCTTTATTATTAATGTAACGTCTTCTTACCAAAAGTGTTTTACCTGTACAAATTATATTAGTTCTTCAGTCTTATATTCTTTATATCTAAGCTTGTGTAATTCTAAGATAATGTTTTTGTTATCACATATGAACTTTTTATCTATTGTTAAGGAAAAATCTTTATATTTATTGTGGAAATTAAAAACAATATTATTTTTATCAAATAAAGCCTTAATAGCATCTTCCTTTTCTTCATCTTTAACATTGAACCATAAGATTGAGTTTGGTTTCGTTCTTTTATCAAAATAATATGAATTTTTTCCATCTATCATTATATTTATATAGCTTTGTGTTAACTTGAGAGATATATTCTTGGTTTTTTCAGATATCATATTTAAGAGTTCTTTGGCTGTGCCTAATGTCCAATTTGCTCTGTCATCCCAGGTTGATTCTGTAACAACACTTATTTCTTCTTCATCTTCTGGCTCAACATATACATCTAATATTTTTGAAAAATTTAAAATATACTCTCCATTAACTTCTAATAAATCTGCCTGAATTGCTATCATTGGGACGTTTAAACTTAAAATTTGAATAACATTAAAGTATCTTCTATCAAAGGATTCAGCAATTAATACACAGAAATGTTGACGTTGAGGATATCTTCTCTTTTCATTATCCCAATATTCAATAGAACGAATGATATGAGAAGGGTCTGTTTCTCCGAGCATAACTTCAACTTCATACATTGAATTATTATCATCGGGGTCTTTTAATAAAATATCTAACCGCCCTCCGTTAGATTGCTGTTTTTCTTTGTTTACTGGTATTAAATTACCCAATCCTAATCTACTTGGATTGTCATAAATAATATTTTGAAGCCAATATTCATCTTTTCCGGTATTTCTTATGAAAACTTTCTTTCCAAACTTTGTGTGATCTTCCATAATAACTCTCCTTTATGTTATGCATAACAAATTAAGTGGCGGTGCATTTTATTGTAAAGTTCAAACCCGTGGTTTTTACGGGCATACTTAAATGATTTGTATTAAGGAAATATGAAAGTTGCCCTCCTATGCTCTCAATTTTTTGATCGGTAACGACAGTCTCCCTGGTTGTCCGAAGCTCATTCTGTAATGAATCACTTTATACCAAACTTCCTACTTACTTTACAGTTTTCACATACTTTCGAACTGTGAAATGAACTTTACAAAGATAATTTATCTTTACCTATCTATACCGAGAAATTAAAATTATTTTTAGATAATTCTGGATCATTTTTGTGGAATTGACATAAGTCTTTTTATACAAACAGTACAAAAGAGAAAAATTGTTGAATGTAAGATGTACTATTTATTTAGTATTGTCACTTGTCTTATATTTTGAGATAAAATGATAAAACCACATATTATTAAAGTCAAGAGAAAGATAGTCGTGAGTTAGCGCATCCTGCCTGCCTGTGCGTAAGCACGCGGACAGGAGCAACTCTTACAAAATGGCTAAAACGACATCCGTGTCGTCACTTCACGCCATTTTGAATATGTGCTGACACACAAAAAAAATAACTTTGAGTTTTCTCATAAATATAGCAGGGAAATTTGCCCAGAAGGACTGGAACCTTTTAATATTTCCTAAACCCCTTCCATTTCTTCCACACACCGTTCCAGGATAATTTCATCATAATTGTGATATAAGCCCATAAATGCTTTAATGAAATGATAATCAACTTTCGCGGTTTTTCCAAACTTAAGACACAAATTTTTTGAGATGAAACCAATTTCTTCTCTATCCGTTTCAAGCCCGGAGCGTAGATCGGGATAGTCTGACTCCCTTTGAAAAATATCGTTAAGTTTATTAATGAGAGTTTGCGTTAATTTGGGATCATCGGGAAAAATTCCAGCTCCTGCCGGGTATGTTTGATGTATCTGCAATGAATCCAGTATTTCCATTGTATGCTTGTGAATATAATCAGCCTTTATATTTGTCCGTATTCCATCTCTGTTTTCAATGCAGAAATCCTGGCTGCTTACGGATTGATAGTCACTTCCAAATATTCTATTTATTTCTTTTTTTGTATTCAGGGATAAAGATTTACTTAATAAAAGGTCATTTAGACTAAATTTGCTTCCAAAGTTCTCAATAATATTTGTAATAAGTCCGTGCAATTTTTCCTTCCTCATCACAAAAACAATTCCAATATCCCTCATTATTTTGTTACCTCAATTTATCCTTTTTTAATTACCTGAATATAAATTTAATTACTTTTGATTCTTTTATTATACAACCAACAAGCGACAGGGTTGCGTCGCGGTAGAATTTTATTATTTAAACGTGTTTAAGTACTCAACAATTTTCCCCTTTATTTCTTTCTTAAGGTATTTAGGTTCAATAACATGTACATGAGGAATCCAGCGGAGAATTGTATAAATTATTTCTTCATTATGACAAATCATTGTTTCAATTCTTAAAGAGCCATCCCTGTTTTCTTTTGTAATCTTCTGCAATGGGAAATACGTCTGTTGTTTGAAATAGTTTGCTGCCTCCTTATCAACCTTTAAGACAACTTTTTTGTCTTTTTTCTCTGAAAACCATATATTTACACTTTCATTCAAAATGGTATTTATGTTTTTAGGAAGAGTAAAATATTCGTTTAGCATCTCTACTCCTTGAATATTGTCTAACCTGAACGTTCTTAACCACTCTTTGCAATCTACTTGTGATAAAAGATACCAGAATCCATCAAAGAATGTAATTTTCAGTGGACAGACTTTATAGTCACCTTCTTTCTCAAGAGTCTTATAATGTAATACTATTTTATTGTTATCCTTAACGGCTTCCTCCAATTCCTTAATGTAAGGGAAATCCTTACTGATTTTTGATCCTTCAGGCAGCTTCACATAAAATGCAGAATCCTGCTCTTTTGAAACAACCTTCTTCAGGATACTGGAGAAGGAATCTTCAAACTTCTCTCCCAGTGATTTTGAAATATCATGGAGAAAAGAGAGCAGAGATGCCTCTTCCCTTGTAAGCATCATTTTCTTTAGTGAAAAACCTTCCATAAAAGAATGATATCCCTTCTCCGATGATATGATTGGGAACCCTGTCGTATTCAGGAGTACGATATCTCTTTGAACAGTGCGGAGAGAAACATTAAACTCCCTTGCCAGTTCAGCGCTAGAGACTCTCTTTCTAGAATCCAATTGGTTCAAAATAAAGAAAAGCCTGAATACCTTCTTGTCATAACTTGTATTTTTGGTAGACATTTTGAAATATGTTATCAGTGTATATACATATTGTAAACACAAAAGCGACACCGCCATGTCGCAAAAACAAATTATTTTTTGAAGTCTAAATTAAAAAAAAGGTCATACTTGTCCAGTTGAAATACTTTGGTTTCGCAAGCCTATTATCATTTATCGTATTTAATATTAATAAATTTCATCTTGTTATCATTTATGCTTAAAAATGATAATAAGGAATTTTATATTATTACTTCTGTTCCGCAAGCAAAGGAAAATAAGACATTGGATGTAGATATCACCGGACAAAAGACGCCAAGGACATTACGTTGATAGATGCTGAAGTCATAGACGAAGGAAGAGTTATGATATAGTTTTACGAACAAAGAACAAGATTAGTGTTATTCTGTTAATCCTGTCAAGAATTGCCCTTTCCCGCTTTTAAACCTATTTGTTTGACATATCGGGTTGTAAAAACTAAGATTATCGCATGACTAAAACAGATCGAAAAACCTATAAGGAGGATTCACGGATTATGCAGGCAATTCGAATTAAATATATCAGGCAAGTTGTAATTTGCTCTATTTTTACATTGGCATTAATAATGACGGCACAGGTCGCCAGTGTGCCAGTCGTGTTTGCAAAGGAGAAGGACCTGCCACCGGAAATACAATTGGATTTATTAATTAACTCCGCAACAAAGGACATTGAAGCTGAAAGATGGGAAGACGCAGTACAAAATTTTGAGAAGGCGATGAATCTGGGACTTAACCTGCCAGGAGAATTTCATTTCCTGTACGGCAAAGCACTTTTTAAAACGGAAAGTTATGGGTATTCGTTATCAAGTCTTACTAACTATCTTACATTAGCAGGTCAGAATGGAAAATATTATGAAGAAGCAATTACCCTGGTCGTAGATGCCGAGAACAAACAAAAAGAGAAAATGCGTCGGACAGCGGAGTCGAAACAACAGCAGATAAAAGTCGCAAGTGAAACTGAAGATGGAATGATATTTGTCAAAGGAGGATGTTTCGATATGGGAGACATCTTTGAAACCGGAGACAAAGATGAGAAACCTGTGCATACAGTTTGTGTGGGTGATTTTTATCTGGGAAAAACGGAAGTCACCCAGAAACAGTGGGAGGGCATAATTGGCAATAATCCATCTAAATTCCAATGCGGAGAGTGCCCGGTTGAAAGAGTGAGCTGGAATAATGTTCAAGATTTCATTAAAAAGCTGAATGAGAAAACAGGTAGGAATTACCGTCTTCCAACGGAAGCTGAATGGGAATATGCGGCGAGGAGTGGAGGCTGGAAGGAGCAATGGGCAGGCACCAATGACAAAGATAAAATTGAAGAGTATACCTGGTATGGTTTTACCGCCGAGGGCCGTACTCATGCTGTGGCACAAAAAACGCCAAACGGAATTGGCCTATACGATATGATGGGGAATGTCTGGGAATGGTGCTCAGACTGGTATGACAAGAAATATTACGAAACCAGTCCCAGCAAGGATCCACAAGGGCCCTCAGATGGCAAAAACCGTGTCTTACGGGGCGGTGGCTGGCGTAGCAAAGATAAGGGTCTGCGGACAACTGATCGTAATTACTTTGTTCCGACCAGCAAAAAGTTCAGCGATATAGGCTTCCGTCTGGCGAGAGATCTCTAATATTTAAAAAAATAATAGGACACAGATTTTCACAGATAAAAAACTGTTAGATGCTATTATCTTAGTATTCCAATAGATTCTCATAACCTGCAGGAACTTCTAGTCTGCCTACGGTAAACTGCCAATTCCCCTCTACTCTCTCGTCAGGTGACGGTATTTCATCCGGTGCGGCTGATCAGCGGCTTTTCCCAACCTCTTTTTCCTGTCTGCTTCATATTCTGAAAAATTTCCTTCAAACCATCTGACGGTGCTGTCACCCTCAAAAGCAAGCATATGTGTAGCGATGCGATCAAGAAACCAGCGGTCATGAGAAATAATGACCGCACAGCCACCAAAATTTTCCAGGGCCTCTTCAAGGGCCCGCATGGTATTGACGTCCAGATCATTCGTAGGCTCGTCCAGGAGTATCACATTAGCACCATCCTTGAGCATACACGCAAGATGGACTCGGTTGCGCTCACCACCGGAAAGTACATCTACCGTCTTCTGCTGGTCTGATCCCGAGAAATTAAAGCGTGCAACATAGGCGCGGGAGTTTATTTCGGAATTTCCCAGTTGAATCGTATCCCTGCCCCCTGAAATAATCTCCCATATTGTTTTACCCGGATCAAGAGTATCACGTCCCTGATCGACGTAAGCAAGTTTAACGGTATCGCCAATCTTAAGGGTGCCTGAATCAGGTTTTTCCAGATCCGTTATCATCTTAAAGAGTGTTGTTTTACCCGCACCGTTTGGTCCTATAATTCCAACAATACCTCCAGCAGGAAGAGAGAATGACATTCCCTCAAAAAGGATGCGATCTCCAAAAGCCTTACTCACATCTTCTGCGTCAATAACTACTGTTCCAAGCCGTGGTCCTGCCGGCATAAACAACTCAAGGTCCTTCTCCTGTTTTGCGGTGTCCTGGTTGAGGAGTGATTCGTAGGCACTAATACGTGACTTTGCTTTTGCGTGACGCCCTTTTGGAGACATACGGATCCACTCCAGTTCTCGCTGCAGGGTTTTCTGTCGCTCTGATTCACTCTTTTCTTCCTGTTTAAGGCGGTTCTGTTTCTGCTCAAGCCAGGAAGAGTAGTTTCCCTTCCATGGAACACCCATCCCCCGGTCAAGCTCAAGAATCCAACCTGCAACATTATCAAGAAAATAACGGTCGTGCGTTATGGCAATCACCGTACCTTCATACTGCTGAAGATGCTGTTCAAGCCAGGCAACGGTTTCCGCGTCGAGATGATTGGTAGGTTCGTCCAGAAGCAGTATGTCCGGTTTCTGCAGTAAAAGCCTGCACAATGCCACACGTCTTTTCTCACCCCCTGAGATAACATTGACAAGTGTATCTCCAGGAGGGCAGCGCAATGCATCCATTGCCATTTCCAGTCGTGATTCGATATCCCATGCGTTTTGTTTCTCAATTTCTTCCTGAAGTACACCCTGCCGTTCCAGAAGTTTATTCATTTCGTTATCTGATATTGGATCGGCAAACTTCTCGCTGATTTCATTGTACTCTTTTACAATATCTACAATCTCCTGCATGCCTTCTTCCACAACAGCCTTAACGGTTTTTTCTGAATCAACTAACGGCTCCTGTTCAAGGTGCCCTACGGTATATCCATCAGAGAGTCCGGCCTCTCCATTGTATTCTTTATCGACACCTGCCATAATGCGCAGAAGCGAACTCTTCCCTGACCCGTTTAGCCCCAGAACACCGATCTTAGCGCCATAATAATAGGAGAGGGATATATCCTTGATCACGGTCTTTTTCTGGTAAGATTTGCTGACCTTCATCATTGAATAGATAATTTTCTCAGATGTATTACTCATTAACTTTTCCTCAATTCTTTTGTTAATAAACTATCATGATAATTTTATATTTTCTACAAGTGAACGCCATGCATTACTTAGCGGGAATAACCCTGCAGATCGTTTCAAAACTTTTAGTACTTTTCTCTACGGCACTATTATACTAAGAACTATTTAAAATTATATTCAATTTTACTTTCCGGGAATTATCTTTCCCAAGACAACACTCTCCTTTGCGCCTGTGGCGGAGGGAACATTTCCAGGATTTCCACTTATGGTCTCATTGGCAAGAATAGCGAATGCCAACGCCTCCTTTGCATCTGACGGGATACCAAAGTCATCGACCTTGCTTATCTTTATACCTACAAGATAATCTTCCAGGAATTGGAACAAGACAGGATTATGGGTGCCTCCACCGCTTATAATGACCTCATCAATTTCGTAGTACGGGAGGATAAAATTTCTGTAACTGTCTGATATTGACTTCGCCGTAAAGGCGGTAATTGTTGCGATCGCATCATGGATGTCTATGTTGTCCTCTCTTAATTCCTTATATAAATCATCAGAGAACTGAATACCAAAATCCTCTCTTCCCGTTGATTTTGGTGGCTGTTTAGGCAAATAGGGATGAGTGCACAGCCGTTCTAATAAATCTTGATTCAATTTGCCTTTTGAAGCCAATTCACCATCTCTATCATACTGCAATCTCCCATCAGTTATAATCTCAGCGAATCGGTCTATTATCATATTGCCCGGACCGTTATCAAAGGCAATTATTTTGTTAATGTCACGATCCGTAGGTAAAAACGTAACATTAGAGATTCCGCCAATGTTTTGAACTGCCCGTCCAGTCCCATCCCTTCCGAATAAGATATAATCAACATAGGGCACCAAGGGAGCACCCTCTCCACCTGCCGCAATATCACTCGTCCTGAAATCGGCAATCGTGGTTACTCCCGTCTCCTGAGCGATTACGGAAGGCTCACCTATTTGCAGTGTAGATCTTACTTTTTTACCATTCTTTCCTTTCAATGAAGAGATATGATAAATTGTCTGTCCATGAGAACCGACAATGTCTATCTCTGAAAGCGGGACTGATACTTTCCCGGCAATCTGTACGGCCGCATTGGCAAATAGCTTACCTAATGTAAAATTGAGCTGACAGATCTTGTCAACGGTCCCTGTTTCTTTGCAAGAAGCTTTAAATATTAACTCCCTTATTTCATTACGATATGGATATGTTTCGAATCCCATAATGTGGACTTCAGTTGACAAACCATTTCCGGTTATTTTAACCAGACATGCATCAATACCATCACACGATGTACCGGACATTAAACCGATAACGTTACGGCTCTCTTTCTCTTTTAAACGGATTAGATTATCAATCGACATGCTGCTTTAAATACGTATCGTTAGAAATGTAAATTCATCGTAGGCAGAGCAAGGTTGTTAAATATTTTGTCATCTCATTTCTACTCCTTACGAAGGAGTAGATTAAAGCCCTCGGCACTTTTTATCCGAAGAAGAGGGCATCTTCTTATGGAGAATTTACTAAAAACCAATATACACAGATGAAAAACAAAATTCTTATGTAGTTGATTATATACGTGTTAAAACAGTGTGCTATTCTCAATTTCGCACTTTATTAAAGTGGTGATATTGTCAACAAAGATTCCAGCACCTTTAGGAGTAAAATGGCAAATATCTTCAAAAACTTTTCCATTTTTCGGGATTAGATTATGTTGGTCTACATAACATACATTTACATTTTGATTTGTAAGCTGCCGGATCACCTTATTGTGTGCCTCCATGCCAGAAACAACATTTTGAGGCAACCCCCAATCCTCGATCCTACAGACATGCATGTTATAATCTAATTGTTTCTTGAGGAATTTTTCTAGTGTATAATCTTCAGGCATGTAATAAGCGAAACTCATCAATAATAATTTTTGCCTCCTTGACTCTGATAATTTAATTATTCCGGTCACATTTTTTTCAAATGAATCTTTTGTTTTTACTGATGCCCCACATTCCAGCCAACTATCTCTAGGCACATCTCTGGGCACAAATTTATAAACACCCAGGCGATAACCAAGCTTAATGGTTATATAATTTATTGTGAATGGTAAAGAGAAGAATGTTAGTATGGACCTGTTTCTTTCATAGCTATTGATGATTCTATAGAAGCTATAATGTGAATAGTTTTCTTTAAAAATAGAAGGAGGGCAATTATTCGCCCTGGTTTCATTAATTCCGTGATAAAATATAACTAAATTAAAAGATTTATTTTCAAGGTATTTATATTTATAAAAACTGTCAAGGGATGTAAGTGCTTGTAATGACACATTGTATATATTGATTTTCTTTCCCGTTTTATTTACCAGTTCTTTCTTTAATAAATCTTCAATTTCACTCCACCCACTCGCAATAACACTACCACCTAAAAGTAATATATTAAATGTATTTTCGTCTTTAGGGATGTCTCTCTTATGAACGGCTTTTAAGTTGGGGTAATAGATATAAATAATCTCGTTCATATGAAAAAATGGAATACCAAACATTCCTTTCCAAAAAAAGCGTGAACTAGCCTCCATTATCACAACGGTAACAAGAACCATGCAGATCACGAATAATATAGTTCGATTCTTAGATGTTATTGTTTTCATATTATTAACGTTTAAGGGTACAGGAATTTAAGAAATATATTGTTTTTTGTATTTTACTTTCATTCACATAGATAAAATTATTTTCCTATGTGTTACACTTCCTCATTGAATTGGGAAACAAAATTATTATATAGTTGTTTATATAAGTGTCAAAATAAATAGATTAGAGACCCTTTCAACTATGAAAGAAAATCACGGACAAAAACTTTCACGTTCCATGAATCTGTTTGATGTTGTCTGCCTTGGAATTAACGGAATCATTGGGGCAGGAATATTTCTTCTACCTGGCAAACTAGCCGCAGTTGCAGGCCCTTTCTCGATTTTAATATTTGCCATTTGTGGTCTCTTATGCCTTGCAATAGCACTCTGTTTTGCGGAAATGGGAGGGATCTACCAGCAAACAGGAGGCGCGTATATTTATGCAAGAAATACCTTTGGCCCTTTGATTGGCTTCATGGTTGGCTGGATGATGTGGCTTTCAGCTATAATCGGTTGGGCTGCAATGGCAAGAGGTCTCCTCCTCTATTTACGATTTCTTTCTCCTTCTCTCTCTGAAGGATGGACTGGTAAAATCATAGTAACCAGCCTTATACTGGGTTTGGGGGTTCTCAATTTTCTTGGAGTAAAAATCGGTTCGAAAATTATTAACTTCTTTACCATAAGTAAATTAATACCAATCTTTTTCTTTATCGCATTTGGATTTTTCCATATAGAAACATCCAATTTGAGCCAAATCTTTTCTTTTGAAGTAAGTAATATTGGACCAGCAATCGTTATAGGCTTATTTGCCTATACCGGATTTGAATATCTGGCGATACCGGCAGGTGAAATGAAAAAGCCCGGAAGAGATATACCTGTCGCCTTTTTTATTGCAATCCTTGTTACCACTCTGATCTACATCTCTGTTCAAACGGTAGCAACCGGTACACTCCCTGGTTTGGCACAATCAGAGAAACCACTGGCAGATGCTGCCGTGAGTTTTCTGGGACCAATAGGTGGGGTGTTAATTGCTATTGGTGCACTTCTGGCGATAGCCGGTGTGAATTCAGGTATTGCTTTGACAGGGCCGAGAAACCTTTTTGCCTTATCCTCAGATGGGATTCTGCCTGGAGTATTTTCCAGGATACATCCGGAATATCACACACCTTATGTGGCAATAGGCGTAAATACCTTTCTGACTTTAATACTGTCATTAACAGGCACGTTCGAATACTTAATATTCGCCAGTGTGCTAGTTAGTATTTTGCAATATATACCGACATGCCTGGCAGTTATTGTTTTAAGGAGAAAGCAGCCGGATATCTTAAGACGCTATACCGTACCGGGAGGGTATGTAATTCCTTGTCTCGCACTTATAACCTGTTTCTGGATTTTATTACAAGTAAAACTGATTATAATTATCGCAACACTTGGAGGGATATCACTGTCTCTGCCTATCTATTATTCCAGAAAGAGGAAATTCTGCTTAAGAGAAAATCGTACTGATATTTTACTCGACAATAATGATGAATGATCTTTAAAATAGAAAATTATAGTACTGAATAACTATTCATAAACATTTTAAGTAAATCATTGACTGCCCTTTTATCACAAAGAAGCAAATTCCAACACAACCGATCAATAAAAGCACCATGGTACTGGGTTCCGGAACAGACACTATGGCCTGTGTAATCACATCGGCTGCAATATCTCGGTTAACAGCATTAAAACGAATGCTTTGTTCAAGCTCCACATGCACAAACTTGCCGCCAAGTCCGCGTGAATAGATTCCCTGCACATTGGTAGTGCCTCCCAGATCAGAAAATGTCATTCCAGATTCACTGTCATTGACCAGAATATTTAATGGATCATTGTCTGCCAGTGAATCATAGGCATGACTTAAAAGAAGTGTACCCCCCGAATCCAGCGTGCTATCAAATAGCCCATCCAACGCAACAACATTTGAAGAGACACCTCCATCTCCGCTTGAGAGTACCACATCGGTTCCGACTGGAAAACCAGGATGGTTTGCACCGTTAAACCCATGAATTTGCCATGCCGTTATCTCGGCATTTATCCCGTTCCAGGCTTTATGAACTTCATGAAAAACTGAATTGGATAGATGGGCCACATCGGCGGTACCTTGCCCATTTGTATTGCGATGAGCGCCTGCCATGAGTGCAGCGCGAGCTTTCGATTGCCGGAATATTTTTGCCCCAATATCCCAGGAGTTTGTATCAAATCTTGGATGTGGCATCTCTATAAGTGCATTAGCAGCATAGGATAGGTTAATAAAAAAGGATCCCCACCCACGTGTTTGTTGGCTATTTTGATCTAATTGTTCTCGTAATCCATGAAAAACGTCATTCGTAACGGTATCGGTAAATTGAACCAGTTCGTAATCCAGTGCGTTTGCCTGTGTTTCTGCAGTAATTAGATTGCCAGACGACAGTGAAGTGGCCAGTGCAAAAAAATCGCTTAGATCTGAGATGGTGGGAGCAACATAAAGATTAGTGTTATTATTAAATGAAAGGTCTTTCAGTCTTTCAATCTCATCAACAAAATCCCCCGATTCAATGGTAATCCCGAAGGTTAAAGAGGGAGGAAAAACAATGAGGAGAGATAGCAGAATAATGCGAAAAACTCAGTAGTGTCCGGTTAGGTTTTTGCGTAGTCATGATTTTTCCTCTGTTCTTTGAAATCGTTCTGAGTTAAAGTGTCAAAATTGAAACTACCAGCTTCATTCTTAATTTTGATTCTTAGCTCTCTGA
>Ga0257118_1000582_pt1 | contig 31529 bp, 26 predicted proteins | sample SI112_150mmetaG_FD_190156 | JGI IMG/M metagenome (GOLD analysis project Ga0257118, IMG submission 190156) | Marine microbial communities from Saanich Inlet, British Columbia, Canada - SI112_150m | ecosystem: Environmental > Aquatic > Marine > Inlet | place: Canada: British Columbia | collected...
TGTCAGTTATATGTACCTTAACTTCCATCTTACCTCTCCTTGTACTGGCAAGTATCTTTTCACTGTCCTGTATGTTAAGCATTCTGGCATCAAACGGGTTCAGCTCTAGTGATTCTTCCGGCCATTTGTCCATTATCGTAGCTGATCTCGTTGTCATCGATCCGTTGTTATAGTGTTGCCTACGACGTCCGGTTGAGAGGATTAAAGGATACTTGGCATCAGGTACTTCAGCCGAAGCAATGTGTTCACTGAAATTAAACTTTGCCTTCCCATTCGGCCTGCCAAATTTCTCTTCATACATTATTGTAGTTCCCGGGTGGTCTAAACTCGGACATGGCCACTGAATTCCGTCCGGATCACATCTCTCATGATTAACACCCGCAAACATAGGTGCAACACTTGCAAGCTCGTCCCATATTTCCGAAGCTGACGAATATTCCATATTTTTTATTCCAAGCGCCTTGGCGACAAGACATATGGTCTCCCAATCAGCTTTGCCACACAGTGGCTCTATCGCCGTTCGAATCAGCTGAATTCGTCTTTCTCCATTGGTAAATGTCCCATCCTTTTCAGCGTGACTTGAACCGGGCAGAACTACATCAGCAAGTTCCGTTGTTTCCGTCGGAAGTATATCCTGCACTACAAGGAAATCTAACTTTTTTAGTCCACTTACTACATAATTAACATTAGCATTCGTATGGGCAGGATCTTCACCAAAGATATAATAACCCTTTAACTTGCCTTTATTCATCGCTACGTCCATCTCTGTGCATGTCAGGCCTATCTTATCATCCAGTTTGGTTTTCCACGCTTTTTCAAACTTCTTCTGTGCCTTATCATCACCAACGTTCTGATATCCAACAAATTTATTAGGCAGTGCTCCCATGTCACACGCACCCTGTACATTATTCTGACCACGAGTAGGATTTATTCCTACGCTTGATCTTCCAAGATGCCCGGTAACGGTAGCAATGTTTGCAAGCGACATAACGTTGGCTGTGCCGGTTGAATGTTCTGTCATTCCAAGACTGTAAAGAATCATTGCGTTTTTCGCATTTGCATACAACCTGGCGGCTTCAATAATCCTGTCCTTGGCGACACCCGTTATACCTGAAACGTATTCCGGTGTGTATTTCTTGACACCTTTTTTGATTTGATCAAACCCTTCTGTACGTCCCTTGATAAACTCCTTGTTCTCAAGCCCTTCTTTTATGATTACGTGTATCATTCCATTTAACAGAGCTATATTTGTACCGGGTATCAGGTTCAACCATACATCCGCCTTTTCCGCAAGTTGTGTCTTTCTCGGGTCGCCTACAATCAGTTTTGTCCCTTTTTTCAGAGCATCTTTCACTTTAAGACCTTGAATCGGGTGTGCTTCGTAGGGATTAGCGCCAATCACGAATAATAGATCTGTATCACGTATCTGATTAAATGAATTAGTTGCGGCACCGCTTCCGTAACACGCGGCTAACCCAGACACGCTGGCGCTGTGGCATACCCTTGCGCAGTTATCAACATTGTTTGTGCCCATCATTCTGGCAAGCTTCTGGAATATATAGTTCTCTTCATTTGTACACCTCGATGAAGAGAGGAATCCAAGGCTGTCCGGGCCGTGTTTCTTTTTAATCTCGGTAAACTTTTCAGCAATAAGGGAAATTGCCTCATCCCAGCTGGCTTCTTCCAGTTTGCCATTCTTTCTAATGAGCGGCGTGGTTATTCTGTCTTTATGGTGTATGTGCTCGTAACCAAATCTACCCTTTACGCAAAGACTTCCTTTGTCGTTAACCGGTGCGTCAAAGCATGGTGAAATAGAGACTACTTTTTTGTCTTTTACATTCAAAAAGTAGTTGCAACCCGTTCCACAGTATGTACAGGTGGTTCTGGTCTTTTCAAACTGCCATGGACGTCCCTTGCCTTTTGCAGACATTTCCTGAAGCGCTCCAACCGGACATGCGTCTATACATTGGCCACAAAGTTCACAATCACCCTCTTTAGAGATATTGGTTTTACTTGGAGTACCAATTGCCGTAAATCCGTTAGCCTTAAACCCGATCGCGTATGAACCCTGGAGTTCTCCGCAGGTGCGAGCGCATCTGGTACACATAATACATTTATCTTTATCCCACTCTATTACCCCATTATTTGGAAGTTCAGGGAATTTTCTAATAGTCTGCTGACTCCACTCTGCATGTACACCAAACTGGTAGGCGTAGTTCTGGAGTTTGCAATTTCCTGTTTTTTCGCAGGTCATACAGTCATTAGGGTGGTTGCCTAGAATCAACTTAAGGTTGTTTCTTCGGAGTTCCGCAATGTTATCGCTTTCCGTTACAACACTCATGCCATCCCAGACAGGAGCGTTACAGGCCGTAACCGGTCCCAGATTACCATCTACCTCAACAACACACATTCTGCATTGTCCAAATGGCTCTAATAGGCTCCAATGACATAAATGCGGGACATGGATGTTATTTTTCTTGGTAACATCAAGGATGGTTTCACCATCATTTGCTTCATACTCTTTCTGGTTAATTTGTAACGTAATTTTTTTCATGTTCCCTCCCTAATTACTGAACAAGTAAGCTTTAGTTAAATAAACTGCTATATATCAAAAGTATCTTTTATGTGCTGATGTACAAACTCGTTTTTGAGTAGCAAAATAAACGTCAATAAATAACGTAAATCTATCAGATTTTACAAATATGATAGTATGTAATCAATAATAATAAATAATATCGGCAATAAATATTAAGCTAAACAATTATTATAAACATGCACAACATCAGTTATTATAAAGCGTTATGGCCATGTTTGGTTGTTGGTAATAATTACCGGTTGGTTTGGCTTAATAATAAACCCTGATTGGAAGTTATGTAAGGTTGGAGTTGTCAGTTGCTCAGTCAGCAGCTACGACAGCCTTCTTCTCAACATAGTGCAATGCAAAAGTTTTACATGCCTCCACGCAAGCCATATCATCAAACCCTTTACAATCATCACAGTTAAAGGCGACAGCCATCTCTGGCTCTTTCGTGATAGCACCGAAAGGACAGGCATCAATACATGCCCAACAGCCGGTACATTTTTCCTGGTCAATGATGACGTTACCATCCTCAAATTTAGTAATTGCACCATATTCACATGATTCTCTGCACTTAGGTTTTTTACAATTCTGGCAATAGTTTGCATGCGGCTTATCTTTTCTGAAACTTATATTAATCCTCGAAACTGGTGCAGGGTCTTCAAAAGATGACAAAATTACATCTTGTGACTGTGAATGTCTTGCGGCACACTCAATCATGCATCTTTTACAGGTAACGCAGAGTTTGCTTGTAAATCTTTTTTTTGGTTTTGACATAATGTATTAACGGTTCTTATGGTACCCGTCTTATAAAATTAAAATATTTAAATAGCGAACCCATAATTTATCAAAATTGTTGTTTAAGTGCAATAATTTTTATCTTAAAGTAGTATACATATCCTAAAGAAATGCTCATATTTTCACGGCGTCTATAAATTCCTTTATAAGCCTTTTATCTTTTTGGCCGGGTTTTGTTTCCACGCCTGAAGATACATCAACTCCATATGGCTTTACGATTTGTATAGCCTGTGATACGTTCAAATGTGTTAATCCTCCTGCTACTATTATGGGAATGGAAGTCTTTAGTTTTCTTACAATTTTCCAGTCAAAGGTGGTACCGGTTCCACCCATTTTGTTTTCTGAGTATCCATCGAGCAGGATTGCATTAGGTTTATACTTTGTAATCGGAGTGATATCTTTCTCATTTTGAATTCTAAAGGCCTTAATCGTTTTAATATCTTTCAAGTTATTGATAATATTTGGAGGTTCATTACCGTGTAGTTGTACTGCATCAAGTCCGCAATATCTGTAGGCCGTTTCGATACATTCCGCTGTTTCATTGACAAAGAGCCCAACCGTCGTAACGAATGGAGGCAATTTTCGTATAATAGCCCGGGCTTTTTCTTTGCTTATCTTTCGTATACTTTTGGCAAACACAAAACCAAGAGCATCCGCACCGTAATCGACAGCAAAAATTGCATCATTTAAATTCTTTATTCCACATATTTTCACCTTAGTCATCGATCAAACGATATCAAAATATGTATATCAAGTCAAATTGATAAATTCATGAGAAAAATATCTTCAGATTTGTTCTAAGTATAAAAGGCTGGATATATTAAAATGTTTTTGTTATAAAGAAATGATATGAAAAATTTCAATTCTGGACAGAGGAAAAGTATTATGAGGCAGTTTAGGAGTTCAAAGTCAGTGATAATGCGATGCAAACAATCATTTTTGATCTTAAGTGTTATCACTATTATGTTTTTAACATGCTCTTGCGGAGAGTCAGATAGAACAGCACAGGAAGAGATAGGGGCGTTGGAGGAAAATATAACAACCGCTCAAGACGAAAGTGACGAGCCTCTTTATGAAAGTCAGACAATTTTCAGGATGCACATGCAGGATCTTGATGAGTGTGAAGATGCTTTGATAGATTCTGTTGACAGGCAGGATTGGGAAGTAATAAAAAAATGTGCAATGGATTTGAAAAACGCATCTGCTGTGGTCTTTACCGGTAAAGGGAAAGACGATTTACCGAGGGAATTTGTACTGATAGATACCATGTTTCATTATCAGGCACTTGCCGTAGTTGAGGCAGCTGAATCCAGGGAAATGGTTAAACTCAATATAGAATATGAGAAATTACGGGACACATGTGATCGTTGTCATGAAAAATATAAAACGAAGGATATGTAATAGAGGGCTGTAGGCTTATCATCGTTTTTTTTATATTGAAATCCGGTCAATGTTTTATTAACATCACTTTTTTACTTTGTCAGAAAATTTATATTAAAGGTTATCATTTATGAGCTTAGATAAAATAACAAGTATTCTTGGTGATGAAGAGGCTGGAAGTCTTCTAAATCACAAGGCTAAAGTTTCCCGTGAACAGTTACATCTGCCCGGACCGGATTTTGTTGACCGGATATTTGCTCTTTCAGATCGGCCAACGCCGGTTTTACGAAGCTTGCAAAGTATATTTTCTCACGGAAGGTTGGCAAATACCGGTTACGTTTCAATTTTGCCGGTGGACCAAGGCATTGAACACTCTGCTGCAGCCTCTTTTGCACCAAACCCCATATACTTTGATCCCGAAAATATTGTTAAACTTGCTATTGATGGTGGGTGTAATGCTGTTGCGTCTACGCTGGGAGTTCTCGGCATCGTAGCAAGAAAATATGCTCACAAGATACCTTTTATTCTTAAATTCAATCACAATGAGCTTCTAAGATATCCAAATAAGTTTGACCAGGTAATGTTTGCATCTATTGAACAGGCGAGAGACATGGGCGCTGTGGCGGTCGGGGCTACAATTTATTTCGGTTCCGATGAGTCGACACGCCAGATTGTAGAAGTCAGTGAAGCATTTAATATTGCACATGAGATGGGAATGGCGACAATTCTCTGGTGTTATTTACGGAACTCTGCATTCAAAAAAGGTGGTATCGACTATCACACCTCAGCAGATCTTACCGGGCAAGCTAATCATTTGGGTGTGACAATTGAAGCTGATATTATTAAACAGAAACTACCTGAGTGTAACGGAGGCTACAACGCCTTGAACGAAGACGGAACGAGCTACGGTAAGACCCACAAGAAAATTTATTCAGATTTATCATCAGACCACCCTATAGATTTAACCCGCTTACAGGTTCTCAATTGTTATATGGGAAGGGCAGGGCTTATCAACTCAGGAGGCGCTTCCGGAGAGAACGATCTTGCCCAGGCAGTAAAAACCGCAGTTGTCAACAAACGTGCCGGGGGAATGGGGCTTATCAGCGGGCGAAAAGCTTTCCAGAAACCTATGGATATAGGTATTGAACTATTAAACGCGATTCAGGATATTTATCTAGATGAAGAAGTCACAATTGCGTAAGATAGAGTTTATCTATATAAACATACTTAACCTACGCTTATTCCGTTATAAGCTAGATCTTCGGTAACTACTATTCCTCACGAAAGACACAATAAATTACTTTAGTGATATTTCGTGGGGATTTTTAAAATTCCTCATTAAATTAATTGTCCAGGCTTACAATTTTATCTGCTGATAATAGCGTTTTCTTTACCAACTCCGCATTTGGAAGGTCAACAGATGTCACCTTCCTTTCCGCTTCTTTCTTGCTGGATCCACCTGCAACATGTCGATAGAAAAGCCGTTCTTTTATGGTTTTTGGTGGAGTGTCGATATACCAGACCTCATTCATTTTTGTGCGTATCAAGTTCCAGGGATGAGCATTGAGAAGGAGATAGTTTCCTTCAACTATGATGAGCCGGTTACCAGGTTTAATAGTGATAAAATTCTCCACGGGGTCGTGTATCTTTCTGTCATAAGCAGGGCACATTATACTCCGATCCGGAAATTCATATAATTGGTTTATTAATTCCACAAAAGATCCAGCATCAAATGTTTCGGGTGCTCCTTTAACTTTTGTGAGACCACGTTTTTTCAGAATGCTGTTTGGTAAATGAAAACCGTCCATTGGGACAACGGCAGCCAAATCATCTCCGGTACGAAAATTAATTTCATCCGTAAGCTTTCCGGCCAGCATACTTTTTCCTGCTGCAGGACAGCCTGTTATGCCTAGGAGATATCTATCTTTATCTGGAGAATTAGATAAAGTTTCCAGTAGTTCAGTTACTAGTTTGTTTATTAACTCCTTCATAAGGGTGTGGCGTTTTCGTTGTCAGTAGGGGCATGTTGCAACGTGCCCTAATCCCACAATATTTCCGAGGTACAATACATGGCACGAGGCATCGTGCCCCTACGGGGAATAGTGCTGGTTTAATTTAATCTTGTAGATTTTACTTTGCGTTCCTGGTCATTCCAGTCAAGCATTTTCAGAAATGAATTTTAGGTAGGTGAGTACGTCTTCCTTGCTTCCTATAATCAAGGGTACTTTTTGATGGAGTTCTGTTGGTACAATATCCATTATGTTTTCTTTACCGGTTGTTGCCATTCCACCGGCTTGTTCTACGATAAATGCCAACGGTGAAGCTTCATATAATAGACGCAATTTAGCTTTCGGTTTTTCCGGATCCTTATAGTCGGCAGGATATAAGAATATGCCACCATATAGCAGGTTTCTGTGAAAATCTGCTACAAGAGAACCGATATAGCGCAAAGAATATGGCCTTTCTGTGGCAGGATCTTTTTCTTTGAGATAATTGATGTACTTCTTTGTTCCTTCATCCCAGAATCTTGAGTTACCTTCATTTGCACTATAGATTTTTCCCTGTGAAGGTGTTTTTATGTCAATATGGGACAGGATGAATTCTCCTACACTCGGGTCTAAAGTGTAACCGTTTACCCCCTGGCCAGTTGTAAAAACCAGCATTGTGCTTGAACCATAAATTATGTAACCGGCCGCAACCTGATCAGATCCTTTTTGAAGACAGTCCTCAACTGTTCCAATTTCACCATCTGTCTTTTTTCGATGTATGGAAAATATCGTACCTATGCTGACATTTGCATCGATATTGGACGAGCCATCAAGAGGGTCAAAAAGCAGCACATAATTACCTTTAGGAAATCTTTCCGGTATCGGTATAGCCTCATCCCTCTCCTCAGATGCCATTATGCAAAGATGCCCACCATGATCCATAGCTTTAAATAATATATTATTGGCATATTCATCCAATTTCTTCACTTCTTCACCATGGATATTCTCTGTGCCGGTGAGGCCAAGTATGTCAACAAGCCCAGCCTTGTTGACTTCTCTTGATATGATCTTTGCTGCATATATCAAGTCCATTAGCAATCCTGTCAGATTGCCTGTTGCCAGAGGAAAATCTCTTTCTTGTTCGATAATATGCCGTTGTACGCTCATTCCCTTTTGTCCCACTAAAATACCTCCTGAACTTTTCTGGTTTTAATCATTTGTATATTCTTTCGTTGATTTGTTTTATATTGATTAATTAATTTGAACAAAAAGTAGTGGAATGGTCATGCCCGAGGCCGATCTGCCTTCGGAACGACTTTCTCCTTATGTTATTCAGTGAAACAAATTTTTTGTCTATAACATCCATTCTATATATATCTTCCTTACTCGAAGATTTATCAGTTTTTATTGAAATAAAGAATTAGCTTTAAGATCGTGCCCTCTTGAAAATGCGGCAGCACTCATCATTCGTTTACCTTCCGGTTTTACCTCTTTGATCCATATACTACCATTTTCTGTGGCCACCCTGATACCTTGACTTGAAATTTCCATGATTGTTCCTGGAGCGGTAACTGCTCCGTTATGAGAAGGATTATCTCTCTCAGTCTTTAGGATTATTATTCTCTCTTTTGAATTATTTTTCATTAAAAAAGTATAGGCGGATGGTTTCGGATTCATACCTCTTACAAAATCATGTATCTTCTCTTCTCCTTGATTCCAGTTAATGAGACCATCTTTCTTTTTGATCTTTGGTGCAAGGGAAACGAGTCCTTCGTCTTGTTTTGTGTATTTTGCATTTCCCGTTTCGATTTGCATTAAGGTTTCAGATAAGGTCTCTGCACCAAGCTTGCTCAATCTGTCTCCCAGCTCACCTGCAGTCTCCTCAGAGTCAATTGTTAGTGAGTTACGGACGATAACTTCACCGGCATCCATTTTACTGCTCATAATGATAGTGGTGATCCCTGTCTCCTTCTCTCCGTTGACGATTGCCCAATTAATAGGTGCTGCGCCGCGATATTTAGGCAGCAGTGAGGCATGGATGTTCACACACTTATGTTTTGGTAAATTCAGTATTTTGTCAGAAATCTTTTGTCCAAAAGCAACAACCACGACAACATCGGGATTCAGTTTTTCAAGTTTTGCTATGGCCTGCTCACTATTTACATTTTCTGGCTGTATTACCGGTAATCCCGCACCTAACGCTATGTTCTTGACAGGAGATGCTTCAGGCTTTCCTTTACGTCCTTTGGGTTTATCTGTTTGTGTGATAACGGATACAACGTTATATTTAGATTCGATCAAGTATTTTAAACTGGGAACCGCAAATTCAGGCGTACCCATAAAAACTACATTCATACTGTATTTGATTGAGAATTGTTAAAAATCGGGTTAACACCGGCTCTGTTATTTTGATAAGAGAGTTCAAGCTCTTTTAGTTTCTGTTGGTTAGCGATTGTGCTTGCAGGGGTCATTTTTTCGATAAAAAGACAACCATTTAAGTGGTCGATTTCATGCTGCCATGCGCGACTCAATAAGCCTTCCGCTTCGATCTCAAGCTTCTCCCCTTTGAGGTTGTAGGCGATGACTTTAACATGATGTGATCGCACAATCTTTCCCATCACATCCGGGAATGACAGGCAGCCCTCCTCTTCCAAAGTTTCACCTTCTTCTTCGCTGATATACGGGTTTATGAATACCCTTTCACCGGTTTTTTCACCAGTTACGTCCAATACAACTAAACGCATTGACAGCCCTACCTGAGGCGCCGCAAGACCGATGCCACAAGCATTATACATAGTCTCAAGCATCTCTTCGGCAATTTGACAAATCTCGTTGTTTATCTCTTCAATTGGCTTTGCTTTCGTTGTTAGGACAGGATTTGGGTAGATAGCTACTTCCATTTTGTAATGATATTATTCAGGGTTAAAAGCGCTACATTAAATGTTTTTTTATCAAATCAGTATATAGTATTATTTCCGGAAAAAGCAAGGATTATTTGTTTTTTTGTTGACAATAGTAATTCAATATCATAAACTTATCCTTTTAAATACGAGTAAGTTAGAACATATAGATAACAGAATATACAAAATATAATACTAAAGGAAAAGTTTAATGCCAACAAGAAAATCCGCAAAAAAAACCATAAGACAAGACTCCGTGCGCAGAATGAGAAATAGAAGTGACAAATCCGCATTGAGAACTCAAATAAAGAAATTTGTTGTCGCTGCCAAAAGCCATGATTTTGATGAGGCGGGGAAGCACCTGTCACTAGTGACAAAAAAGCTTGATAAAATTGCAGCCAAAAATATTATACACAAAAAAACAGCATCAAGAAAAAAATCTCGCTTAGCCAATTTTCTTAATAAACAAAAAGCCGCTGCATAATAAAATATTCTGGAGTTTTTTTAAACCTGTTTCTAAATATCATTAAGCAGGCCATTCAAATGTGCTTCTATACATTTTGGTAGGTCAAGTAAGTGATATCCACCCTCCAGGCAGGAGACAATTCTACCTTCGCAACAATCATTAGCAATATTTTGTGTCAGTTTTGTTAATGCATTGAAATCAGAAGCTTCTAAACTTAGACCGCTTATGGGGTCTAAACGATACGCATCGAAACCGGAAGATATCAACACAAATTGCGGATTGAAGCTTTTAATTCTTTGCTTCAATATATCATCAAAAATCTTTAAATATTCCTGAGGTTCTGTATTATAAGAGAGAGGTATATTTATTGTAAAGCCGGAACCACTGCCTTTTCCTGTTTCTTCTTTTGCGCCTGTTCCCGGATAAAATGGGTATTTGTGCATGGAGAAATACAATACGGAGGGATCGTCATAGAAGGCATCCTGTGTTCCATTGCCATGGTGTACGTCCCAATCAATTATTGCAATTCTATCAAGGTTGTATTTTGATTGAATATACTTTGCCGCGATTGCAACATTATTAAATAAGCAGAAGCCCATAGCTTTTGTCGGAGTAGCGTGATGGCCTGGAGGGCGTACTAAACAAAATGCATTATCTGCCTTTTTGTCCATTACTAAATCAATAGCGGTGAGTAGTGCGCCTGATGCGTATAGAGCGGCTTCATACGAGTCAGGAGACACATAAGTATCTGGGTCTAAGTATCCACCTCCTGTTCCGGCAATTTCAGCAGTCTGTTCTATTTGACTTATCGTGTGAACAGCAGATACTTCTTCTTTCGTCGCCGCTCTTGGTTTCTTAATATCTAATTTCTGCCAGATACTTGTCGAACGGAGATGTTCAATAGTATTTATTATCCTTGTCGCATTTTCAGGATGATTGGCCCCTGTATCGTGTTTCAAAAAAATATCATCGTAAATAACAGATGTCATGGTTATTTTAAATAATCGAAAGATGTATTGGCGGTTTTTTTATTATAAGGAAAACTGTACGGTAGCTATGTTAAATAATTCTTTTTGCTAAATCAAATCAATTATAATTAAAGGAATCTTCGGTAAATGAATAAAACAGAGACCATATCAGACTACGAATTATTAGCATTGATACACAAAAGTATTGATGTGGAAAAGCTGAAAGAACAGGATAAGACAATAACAAAAAAGAGAGTAGACAAACTATTTCAAAATGTTGAAAACTATATGAAAAAGGAGGATCCGGCTAATTCCGACAAAAAAAGAACAGATGCTTCAAATATAAATAAGGAAATGGATCTAATAGTAGTAAATGTTGATGGTGCATCAAGAGGGAATCCCGGAGAAGCAGGGATTGGAGTTGCCATATTTGACAAAGATACAAATTTGATAAACGGAGCCTGTGACTACCTCGGAGTGGCAACTAATAATGTAGCAGAATATAGGGCACTGATTCTTGGTGTTAAACTGTCCATAGAATATAAAGCGAAAAGGACATTATTTAAATCTGACAGTGAACTTATGGTAAAGCAGATTAAGGGGGAATACAAGGTTAAAAATACGCAGCTTAAGCTTCTTTTTGCTGAAGTGAAAGACCTTCTAAAAAATCTGCCAAACTGGAAGATAATGCATGTTCCCAGAGAGGAAAACAAGGAAGCTGATTTATTGGCAAATAAAGGCGTAGATATGTCTATTAAAAACAGGTAGGTAAATCAAATTAGATCCTCCACTTCCTCTGACCTTTCAGTATGACATTTTTAGCATCCATATGCCAGATGGAACAAAGATGGCCAGCTCTCCATTAAGGATAATTTACAAATTACGTAAAATGCTAAAGATACTCACGAAAAACAATTTACGGATACTTTTCATTTCCATTGTATCTTTTCTCTTTACGTGTAATTGTCTTTTTGCAAAAGAGGATTTTAAGGATGTTCCTGTTTATAAGGTTGGGGACAAGCAAAAATTCTGGACGTGGAATTTAACAGTCATGCCGCCCGAGGATAGCGAATTGCAGGCAACGTGTCGCGGTGTAGGAGAATATGTTTACGTCTTTGTCTCTGATGAGGTATGGGAAGTTGATGTCTTTGAGAGGGACATAGAGAAGATAATACGTACTTTCGATCGCTCTACTCCGGAAACTTCAATTGACAAGGATAAAGGGATGTATGATGTCCTTACTGAAACTTTTGGTATTCCACCTGATGTAGACAACGACCGCAGAATATATTTTCTGATTTCGCAGTTGGGGGAGTATCGTGGTCATGACTTTGATGGTTATTTTCGTTTCCTTGATGAGCTTGAAGGAAAACATAGCAATAAAAAAGAGATATTATATTTAGATTGTGAAGACCCTTCCGACGATTACCATCTTGGAATTATTGCGCATGAGTTTCAGCATCTCATACACTGGAAGTATGACCCGCGGGAAACTAAATGGGTTGGTGAGTCATTGTCAGAGGTAGCAATGATTCTTTGCGGATATTACACAGATCAAAAACATGTAATCAAATATTTAAACAATACGGACAGTCCCTTGATATCAGGACGTCATATGGTTGATTATAGAGCATGTCTCCTGTGGGGAACATATATTTATGAACGTCTTGGAGTAGCGTTTCTGGGAAATCTGGTACAAGAGAAAGCAAGCGGTATCAAAGGTTTTCAGAATACTCTGAACAGCATGCACATTGAGGATAACTTTTTAAATATTTTTGGAGATTGGCTGGTTGCAAACTATGTAAGTAGTAATCCTGTCAAAGAGCGAAAATTCAGCTATAGATCTATTTCGCTACCTACCACTCCAACCATTAAACATTTCTTTTCATTGCCGGTCAGTGAAACCGGGACAGTATCCGGATATGCAGTGGATTATTTGAAATTCAGTATAGCGCGAGCGAAGGATAAGAAACTGAGAATACGTTTTGAGTGTGAGTGCCCTGATGATTTCCTTATCAAGGTAGTCAAAATAAATAATGATGATCCGTCCAATCCCAGGGTAGAAGATATTAAATTGGGTAAGCCGATAGAGACCTTTGATGTGAGTAATGTAGGAATGGACTGTAGAGAGATTGTACTTGTGGTGTCGGTATTGAAACCTGCGAAGAAACCCGTTGCTTACCGCTTCTCAGCATCTTTAATTCCAGATGTAGAAGCAAATTGAACCAACATTGATCTATTTTACTTTCTATAATATGGATCAAAAAATGTAGGGGCTGTTTCCCAAACAGCCTTTATTGTACGGTTTGTTTCCCCTGTTCGACTAATGACAGACAGAAATGGGTCTGACGGCAGTCCTTTCTTTCGAGAGGAGTCCAATACTGGAATCCTCTCGAAAGAAAGGAACATCTCCCTGTTTTCAAAAGCTTATCCCTTCATCTTTTTCTTCATCACTGTTTTTCTTTTCCTCAAATTTTGATTCGTATGCATAGCAGATGAACTCTTTCTCGCCAGCTTGATCAAGTCTGTTGAGATTACACAGCACTTCTTCCTCTTCTCCCTCTTCGTCTTTTCTGCATGTTGTACAGAGATCAGGTTTGGAAATAAGATTTGGATTTAATTTTTCTCCGTCGTCATTATAATAACCGGAAATTTCATCTTCTTCAAAATTCATTTCACAATTCCTTAAATTTTTGTTCTATGATATATGTTTTGTAGGGGCACGTTGCACGTGCCCCTACAATCATAAAATCACAAACCTTTTTCAACCAGCCATTCCAGCAACAAATGAAGCTCAACTGCATCTTGATAATTCAACCCGTAATCCATGGCAAGAGAAATATCCCGATTACCATCAAGAACCAGTTTTAATTTTGAAAAGAGAAGTTTTTTGTTTTCTGTTAAATCCATATTTGAAACTTGTTCAAACATAGTTTCCAGTTCAGAACTGTTTTCCTGCTTTATTCCCCTTCTAAACATTTCCACAATTTGAGCAGAATTGGTTTGGCCATAACCCCCATCTTTTCTACAGTTAAGATATGCGGTAAACGCTTTTTTCCATGCCTGTTCTGCAGCTTTGGTATTACCTGTTGCTATTTCTAAATTATAAAGAATATCATATACATTCCAAATTGTTGCAGCATGATCAAAAGAACTTTTACACTCAATTGCACGTTTAATCTCATCCCAGGCGTCATCATATCGTTTTAGATTAATTAAGGTATTTGCAAGGTTGCTTCTATCTTTACCTTCATTTCGAAGATCATTTAATTCAAGATCAATATCACAAGCCTGCCGGTAAAATGTAACAGCATCTTCTAGGTATCCATACTGATTATAAATATTTCCAAGCTGATTAAGAGATGAAGCTTCTCCATTTTTATTTTTAATTTTTATACTAATAGCAAGAGCTTGTCTATACGCTTTTTCCGCCTCTTTAAAATTATCAATTTCCTCACAAACCCTGCCAATCTGGTGATATGCCACGGACATCATTTGAAATTCACCAAGCTATTCAAAAATTTTTTTCGCGTCTTCATGTTCTTTTATTGCCTCTTCATATTTTTCCTGATACATATACACGGTACCAAGTTGTCCTTTGGATACAGCAACTTCTCTTTTATGATCCAGTTTTTCACTTATTTTTAAAACTTCTTTATAGCTATTTTCAGCTTCAATCAGTTTTCCTAAAGATATCAAACATGTACCTTTATATTCTAAAGATACGGACTTCATTCTTTCAGCAGATTTATTTCCTGTATCAGCCAATTTTCCAAAACGGAGTATAGCCTGTTCCAAAAAACCGATTGCCTGTTCTGAAGAACCTGCACGTGACAGCACATCTCCCATTATGTTATGAGCCATAGCAATATGATAATCAGCGCCGGAATAAGCATCTTCACCTTCATCAAGACTCTTCTGCAGAAGCCTTTGAGCTGTATCATAAGTTGCCTGCAAATTTCCCTGGGTTAGCAACCGCTCAATTTTCATTGCTTCAGCTCCAAATGCAGCGCTACTCCACTCTTTAATATTTTCATTAATCATTTCTCTGATTTGTACTACTTTTTTCAGTGCCTTTGGTTTATGGAGGTGTGCAATTAACTGTTCAATGCCTGTTGCTATTTTAACAACAATTTCAGGGGAATATCTCTCTTTCATATATTCAAGGAGAGCAAGAAGATTTGCAAGTTCAAGAATAGTAAGATGTGATGCTATTCTTGCATCTTTAGATAGTTGGCTATTTAAATAATTGACTAAATCCACCATTGCTTCAGCCCATTGAACCTGCATATCCTCTTTTTCAGATTCGGCTATTTGCGAGAGCATATAGGAAGGTAATGCAGGGTCTACCTGTAAATGTCCATATCCTTTATCTGCTGCTAATCCAACATCTATTAACGGTGCTGCAATTTTTAGTATTTCCTCTTGTTTTCCCAGATTCAATAATTGAGACCAGATTCCCATGTGAACTCCTCCGTGAAACAGTGCCAGAGGTTTCAGCTTATCTCTGACACTATATCCTACATTTTTGGGCAACATTCTTAAAGAGAGTTCTATGCTTGCATAGAGCGATTTTTCTCTCTCTTCAGGGAATTTTTTATGGATATCTGCCATTAATGTATTGAGATCTTCTGTTGCTGCCAATACACCTCGTGCCGCAACTTCATTGGTGATCAGCACCAGAGCACGTGCATGGCAGTTTACCGCATTTACCAGATCTTCAATCTCTTCGGGCGTATTGCCGCTATCATTTACAGGCGGTTCCTGTCCATTCTGCTTGAGAATATCACAGACCAGATCTATGGCATCGGTTTTTGTTAATGCACCAAGGTCTATTTCATTTTGTGCAAACGGAACAGGAAGTTTTTCTCTGGTAGTAAAAAGTAAGCGTGTTTTTTTAGATTCCAGCAGTGATTCACATAATTCAAACAGCTCATTGATCAATTTATCATCTATAAGCGCTTCGTCTTTTTGGAATGGATCAGGAAGGATCGATTCAAGATTATCAATTACAACAATTGTAGCATAATCATTGAGTTCTCTATGAATTGGTTGCAGTGCCTCATTATTATTTTTGTATTCTGCAACACTATAATTTATTCCTTCAGGAACAAGCTGCTGCCCAATTTCATCAATAACGGCACGTATTTCAGTAACATGTTCCACACAGACAAAGGCTGCCTTTTGGAATTGTTCTGTTCTGACCAGCCAGTGCGCACATTCCAGGGCAATTGCAGTCTTCCCTGATCCTCCCTGACCACGGATAGAAGCATACTGTTCTTTTCCAAACTGTCGTTCCAGGGCAAGAAGCTCTCTTGACCGGCCCACAAATGTATGGGTCATTTTCTCTTTTTGCTCAGCTATTTTTCCAATGCTGAGAGTTTTAGTTTTCTTAATTAACTGTTCACCGCTTTTTTTAATAATCTGAGTAAAAAGCTGGGGATCAGTTTCATCCTGGTAGAGTACCGGCACAAACCAGTCTTGCAGATGAAGGTCACCGGCTCCCGGGATTTTTCCTCTATGCGTGTTGCGAGCAAGTGCAGATTGTGCATCAAGCACTGCTTTGCCAACCCGAGCCCCATTGGCAATTTCTTTATAAAAGGTTTCCACAAATTTTGACGCAGTTGTTACCAGCACAGAGTGAGTCATTGCGATAACCGAGGTAATCCCCTTTTCTAAAAGTGTTACCGCGACTGAGGCTGTTGGTTTCTTTTGAGTTTTTGCCGTCTGGCAGGCTTCAAGAAGCATGAGCGGGACTTTGTAATCATTCAGATTTTTTCCTATTTCATCAGCATCAATAAGTACACTTTTTCTTTTGTACGGTTTGTCTTTGTCCTCCGGATCTTCAAAACAGAGAGCGCCAAGCCCGGTCTGTTCGTTGTACACGCCATGGCCATCAAAATGGACAACATCATAGGGGTTGCTGGATTCATCCGCCTTTTTAATTTCCTCCATCATTGCGGGAAATGTGGCTGGAGAACAGACAGTGAGAGAGATAAGTTCAGTTCCCAGATTTTCAACAGCAGTAATTAAGGGAATCGCGCTTGCCCGGTGGTCGATATATCCAGCACGTTCATCCTCAGGCCGTGCGGTAACCAGTAAAATTCGTATGGGAAGTTTTATTAAAGGTACTTTTCTCTCTTTTCTATTGGGAAGTCTCCTTTTTATACCAACCTGTTTTCCTCCCTGGCACAAAAAACCATCATCATCATGGAGAAGTTCCCAGGGAATTGAGAGCAGTTGTGTTGCCGCTTTTTCTGCATCTTCCATTTTTTCTGTTTCCGCACCAATAGGAAGATTTTTATCAACCTTTACAGAAAAACGGAGGTCACAATCTGTAGAATTTTTCCAGGCATTTACTACTTCACGGGATTCTTTATGACCAAGGATAGCCTCATATAATGCCTTACCAAGTTCCGGTAATTTATCTTCAATTTTTTTGGCTCGTGTTTTAAACACACCAACAGGCCACCGGTAATACTCTTCAAGATACCAGCTTAAATGATCAAATTCTATTGGACCAAAAGGAGATTTAAACGTGAACCGTTCACTTTCTATTCCTTTTTGTTTTCCATCCTTAGGATCAAAGAAAAGTTGTGCAGTAGCGCATGCCCGGTGTTCACCATTCTCCTCTTTCATAACAGGATCTCTTAATTCCAGAAGAAGTTCCGCTACAGGTTTTGAATCTATTGTTACACATTCCTGATCATTAGGGAGTTGGTGCCCAAGTGCAGAGAGGATTTTTGGCATTACGTTCTGGAGGTTTCCGGGTTCCAGATTTATGGGAATAGCAACCGGTTCCTCATCAAACCATAATGCAAGCGCGGATGGTTCAATTCCGGGAAGTAGAATCGGGATTGTTCGATAATCGTCAGGGTGATCTTTTTCTACTTCCAGAGATTTATTTATCTCTTTTTTCACCCAGGGAGAATTTACGGTATTTGGGCTGAGTACCACAAGAGTATGCCTTGCATTTCTAATTGCAGCATCAATTTCAGGTTCTAATTTACTTCCGCCTCTAAGATTTCTGGAATCAACCCAGACCGGGATTTTATACGCTTCCAGAGATTCCCTGAGTTTCTTAACAAAACCGTCATCCTTTGTAGCATGAGATATAAATACATATCTCTTTTTATTATTATCCAAATAATCCTCCACCTGCTTAATAGAGTAAAAAGAATTTTAGTAAACTATTTTATTCTCTGTCATCGCAATTTCTTTGATTCAGGTATTATTAATGCCTTCTCATGTCAAGGCATCTTCCTTTGTGGTAAAAAAGACTTTCTAAATATTCAACAAGCTCTATAAATTTAAATTTTAATTAGTTTTCTCAGTTTGACTATGATCTCTATAATGCTTTTTACAAATTAGCGATACAGCACGATGCGATAATGTGTCTGGCCGCTTCTTAATCTTGCGATAGCCTCATTTATATCATCAAAGCTGTATTTTTCAATTACGGGCTTGATATTGTGCCGAACTGCAAAGTCTAACATTTTAGCGATGGTTCCCGGGCTGCCAACAGGAGAACCTGAGAGAGAACGTTGACCAACAAGTAAGGGAAATAGATCTACATTAATTGGTTCCAGAAACGCGCCCACAAAATGCAGGCGGCCCCTAGGGCGCAGGGTGCTGATATAAGCACTCCAATCAAGTTTTACGTTGACGGTAGAAATGACAAGGTCAAATTGTCCTGATGCCGCTTCAATTGCAGATGTATCACGGGAATTGATCGTGTAATGGGCTCCCATTTTCAACGCTTCTGCTTTCTTGTTATCACTTGAGGTAAAAGCAGTGACTTCGCAGCCCCAGGCATTTAAGAACTGAAGGGCAAGGTGCCCCAAACCACCTATCCCTATAACTCCAACCTTGTCAGTTGACTTGATATTGAACTGAATGATAGGATTGAAGACCGTTATTCCACCGCAAAAAAGTGGACCTGCGCTTTCTTTATCAATTGTATCAGGTAGTTTTACAACACTGGGAGCGTTGGCACGGACTTTTTCTGCAAAACCACCGTAATGCCCAGCAATTGTTGCTTGTGCAGAGGAACACAAATTATGGTCACCGGACAAACAAGAGTGGCAGGTCATGCAATAGCCAGAGTGCCAACCCAGGCCTACAACATCACCAACGGTTAAATGAGTAACGTTGTTGCCTACAGAAGATACGGTACCCACTACTTCATGTCCCGGCACTATGGGGTATTGAGAAAAACTCCACTCATTGTCGATCATGCTTAGATCACTATGGCAGATACCACAATACTGGACATCAATTTCAACTTCATCGTTGCTTAATTGTCCGGGATCATACTCAAATGGCTTGAGATCCCCTTTGGATTCGTATGCCGCATACGCTTTGATCATGTTCGTACTCCTTAGATTTGGCCTATAGTGTATTAAGAATATAGTCGGTTGTCGATTACATACTCTTATGGATTTTATCAGTAGCTAATAAATTCTGCTTAAATCTTGAATGTCATAGTCATGATTTATATTACTTTAAGGTAATTATCAAGTGAAATTTCCAGGAAATATGAGTGGGAATTTGAACGACAATGGCTTGCCGAGATCGGTAGTGGGTGTTGCAATAGAGGAAAAGCAAGTATTAAGTTTCATTCATCGCCCGACAATAAACGCAGGCTAAAGCCTGCGGCTATTAATATAGAGAATAAAATTGCTTAACTTTGGTCTAGATTAACTGGTAAACTGCGGTAGATTTTGAGATTTATTTTCTGACTTCTAACATCTCAATAAAACCCTCAGTCCTTGTGGCGATCTGTCCCGACATATAGTTAGTATCGTCAACACAATCTCCATCAAGATTTAAAAGAGGGACACCTTCTTTAGCCATCTCTGCTTTAATAGTAGGTATTGCGGCATTGTTTCTTCTGCATCCCCAGGTGGAAAAGGCAATTATGCCGTCTACATTGTAATCTTTGGCTAATGTTTTAATAACCTTCAGTCTGTTATCTAAAGGTCCGTTGTTGTGGTTGGAGATCAGCTTTCGGGCGAGACTTTCGTATGGTTTGTCAGGATCCATTTTATCCCAGTAGACATGATTAATTTCCTCAAAAACTATTTTAGTTTTTCCCGCATTAGCGATTTTATCAAAGACATCTGCTTTGAAATATGGTTTTAATTCCAGCCAAAGTAGTCTGATCTCTTTTTCATCGGCAACTTCCCCATTTTTTCTTCTTGTTGCAATCATCCCCTTGAGTTCATCAACTATACCGGTGTAGAAGTCTACCGCATATTGTGAGCCGGCGAGATAGTGGCTTGGTACCATCATCCCAAGGCCGTCACCTCCCGCAAGAGGGGACAATGGATCTTGTCTCACATGATTCAATTCAATCATTTTTTCCCTTGCCTGGTTGGATAGTTCAATGGCCTCTGAAAGAGCGTGTTTTTCCATTTTTTTCCCAGTAACCTCTTCCATTTGCTTTGTTAGACTGATTAACTGCTTTGTCAGAAATTTTACAGAGTTGTCATTCATCTCATAAGGAACGTCTACTATCATGCTTTCTTTTCCTGTTATGGATTCGCAGATCTTTATTGTCTTTATGTTGCTGTCACATATCGTTGATGTCCCCGCGAGGAACAGGGGGCGAGGATAGACGCCCATATAGGCGTTTCCCAGTGCTGTCCTGTGGAAAGAGCAGACATCAGTTGGTATTGCTGCCAGATCAGCTTCAGTAAGAGAATGAGAACTCTGTCCAAATTTAGAGCAAAGTGCTGCCGCTATTTCTAACGAGAAGGGCTGTAGCTTCATCGCAAAAATGATTTCAGAGGGCACAAATAGCGTTGTCCACACTGAACCGTATTTGTATGTCTTATGAAAAAGTTCAACTACGCTTTTCGATAGAATATGAAAAGCTTCGATATCCTCCTTTCCAATACCTTTTCCGGTTACTTTTGAATATATATTCAGAAACCTGAATAGTTCTTTTACTAAGAAAGGAGTTAGTTTTTTAGCAACCTTCTTTTTTGCACTTTTAATATTTACCATAATTTTTTAGCTTGTTTGGTTTAGAAAATCTCTATAGTGATGCTTGGCAAAATTAATTTGTTATTACCAGAAATGTTTCAAATTGGGCATAAGTGGCTAAACCAATGACCGGGGAGATTATCAGGTTTTTATAATCACGCAGTTAGCTGCTCTATGAACGCTTCAATCCTGGTCTTTGTTTGACCATCACTCTTAGCACTATCGCAATTTATATGGAGTAGGGGAATATGCTTTTTCTCAAACTCTTCTTTGACTAAAGGATAATCATATAAGGTGTGGTCACAGAACTTTAAGGAGTGGTAGATTGCCCCGCTTATTGCCCTTCTTTCGATAAGGGAGACTATACCTTTAATTCTCCCGAATACGTCAACCATCCTTGAGCAGGGTGACCTTTTTAAATATCTTTCTGCAATTGACTTGTAAGGGTTGTCTGTTATTTCTACTTTCCTATCAAAGTACCTGCTGCCTGTACAGAAATCCTCTGATACCACCCTGGCGCCAGCATCTTCAATCATTTTGACTATCTCTTCATTTTCCATTATGCTTCCCCAAATAAAGAGCTTTGGTACCGGATCCTTTTCAGGAACATCACCAATTTTTTTCATGAGAGAGGTGAGGGATGAAACATAATCCCGGAATTTTTCGGGCACTGCATTTATGCCCTTCATCAATAATGTGTAGATTTCATAACCTGAATACCCAACGTAACCGTTCCATTGCTTTTGTAAAAATTCAGTAACGTTATCTCTCATTTCGTTGTATAAAGAGATAGTTCGATTAATATCTTCATCCTGTATTTTAAGTTTAAAGTGGTTCTCCAGCCTTTCTTTGAATGTTTGGATTTCATCAGCAAAATATTGTACGGATGCATCGTCACTATTTTTTGGAATATCGAGAAAATAATTAAATTTCTCTCCTTTATCTATTCTTATCCACGCGTCGTAGAGCCGTCTCATACCATCACAGGAATTAGTAAACACAATTCCTTCAAGATGATCCAGCTGTCCCTCTACCTTTTTATCGGTAAGAGTTTTTATATACGAACATATATTGCTACAGAGAAGTGATTCACCAGCTGCTCCATTTTCATCAGTTATGCCTTTTATCCTTACGGGATGATATCCTGCCGCTCTAATAATTTCAACGGGAGTATAAGTACAAAAATAACCAATCTTTGGCATCTTACCATCGTCCAGCTGGGCATCGGCGATTGAAACTTCATTTTTGTCGGCAGTTTTTTCATCAGGTTTTGCTTTTGGGGCTGCACTTGCGTTTTCTAAGGCTATTAAGGCCGCACCTAAAGCACCGATTATCTGTGGCTCTTCGGCTATTTTTATCTTGCAGAGCAGCTTCTTTTCAAGCTCACGTACTACTCCTATATTCTTGGCAACACCACCGGTCATTACAACAGATTCTTCCAGCCCAACCCTTTTTGCCTGTCCTGATACCCTCTTAGCGATTGAGACATGTAACGCCTTGCAGATGTCCGGGGTCTTCTGGTCAGCACCAATCAGGGAAACAACTTCTGATTCGGCAAAGACGGTACACAGACTGCTGATAGAGACATTATCTTTTCCCGTAAGAGAGAGTTCTCCCATCTCATCAAGTTCAATCTCCAGTGTCCTTGCCATTACTTCCAGGAATCTTCCTGTTCCGGCCGCACACTTATCGTTCATGGAAAAATCGAGAACATTACCTTTGGCGTCCAGCTTTATGGCTTTACTATCTTGTCCACCAATGTCTATTACCGTTCTGGCATCCGGGAAGAAATGGTTTGCTCCTTTAGCGTGGCATGTAATCTCCGTTACAACTTCGTTGGCAAAAGGAACTTTGATTCGACCATATCCGGTCGCAACTACATAGTCCAAGTCTTTTGCTTCTAATTTTGTAGCATCTAAGATATGTTTGAAAATTTTATCACACGCTTTTTTGCTACTGGCGCCCGTTGCAATTACTTCATAGGCGACAATTTCCCTTTTTTCATTTACCAGTACGGCGTCTGTTGACAAAGAGCCTATATCTATTCCAAGTGTTAACATTTATTTTTTCTCCTTAGAGATCTATGAGTACTGTTTAATATGTCTCTCAGTTTAAAAATTACAATCGTAAATTTTATCATAAGTGGTATTGTGCAGTCAATGTATAGTTTTTACCTGTTTTTCCTGGCTGTTTAGCAAAAGATTAATAGCGGTGAGGAACATAATTCAATTTAGAACGGGAGCTTCTCTGTTTATGTATGAGGATACTTAAAGTTAAGTGTATCTTTCTCCGACCCCTTTCGTTAAACAGATAGGCTGCCCCTCTCTCCCAAATACATCTGTACCGCTCTGACGGGTAGGTAAGGGGGAGTAGAGGAGGGTTCGCAATAGTAAGGGAGTGTACTCAGCCGAACTCCTTGCTATGCTGGGCTTGTCGGAGTAATGACAAATCTAAACTTGAAAATTGTAAAGCTAGTTAATAAATAGCAATAGTACTGTAGTTGGCCCTTTGCACATTCTTTTAGTATTTGTAACGGCTACATAAGAATAAAAAAAGGCTTATAAGGTTTGTATCCTTATAAGCCTTTAAGTGGGGAATTTACTTCACTCTTGGTTGGAGCCGTTTGGTTATGCGATCCATGCAAGAGAAAAGATTTTTTGCTATTATTATAATGAATCAATCATATCTAGTCTGTCATTCTGGAAAAGTGGGTTTTGGCCAGTAAGTCCGTAGCTACCTTTAGCACGATCTCTCAGCTCTCCTACTTTTGACTTGTTCCAGTTGTTAACTCTGGAATAGTAACCAACGATCCTGGTGACACCATTCAGTACGATAGGAGCCCTATCATTCTGAAGTACAGCAACGAACTCTTGAGCTTTGTCAGAATCTGTAACTTTTCGTACGATTTCATCGATTGACACCTCAATGTATGCTCCTTCAATACCTTCGGTCTTGCTGTAGTCTCTGATTACAAAAACTTCTTCTTTTGATGGGATTGCTGTGCCAATTACTTCGAGGTCTGAAGATAGCTCTATAGCCTCTACGAAAATAGTTAAGCTTTTCTCAATTTTTTGGGCAACTCCTGTGTTTTTCTTTAACATTTCTACTGTCACTATTTCCCCCTTTGTGAAAAATTATAAAGAATAAAACAATAAAGTTATGTTTTTTAATGATCAACCAATAAACTCATTTTTAATGTTGAGCGGCTAATATACTGATTATGAGTAAAAAGTCAAGTACGTTTTTCGAGAAACATACAAAATGTTGTACCCTTATAATATTTGCACACAATATTTATAGTCACAAAGACATTTCATATCGTAGGTTACAGAAAAAGGAAGAATTGTTAAATTTAGATGATTTTCATGGTTTTTCATCCAAAAAAAGTTGAAAAGGAAAAGTTGTTGTAGCTACTGTTGCAGTAACAAAGTGGATAAAATATTTTGTGGTCAGAGTAAGATACTGTATCTAAAGGAGATACGACTTAAAATGCGGGCTTGTTTTGTGTGATTTATATGTTCTTTCCTGAGGCTATTACAATTACCGTGAATTTATTGGAAGGAATAACGGCTGCTTCAAGGAAATTATTAACTATCCAGGCGTCTCTATACTTGCTCTAACATTCTACCAATACATGTGTTGCGACTTCCTGCTTGTTTTAGCTATATCTTAGTGGGACTGCTAACGCTAAGTTTCAAAATTTCCGCTACTTCTTTTTCTGCTTTTTAAACCCAAATATAATCGGTAGTATTTCATCAACTTTTTCTACCAATTCGAATGATAACTTCTCTTTCGCTTTCTCAGGGACATCTACTAAATCTTTTTCGTTTCTTTTTGGCAGGATAATAGTACTAATGCCTGCCCTTTTTGCCGCTAATACCTTCTCTTTGATCCCACCAACCGGTAAAACTCTCCCCCTCAACGTTATTTCCCCAGTCATTGCAATACGAGGTTTTGTTGCTACTTTCTTGAATAGCGATATTAGAGATATTGCCATGGTAACACCGGCAGAAGGACCATCCTTGGGAATAGCCCCTGCGGGGACGTGGATATGATAGTCATATTTAGAGAAATCATCTATTATGAGGTCCAGTATTTTTGCCTTTGCGCGGACATAACTCATTGCCGCTTGAGCTGATTCCTTCATGACCTCTCCAAGCTGGCCTGTTAACGTTAATTTTCCGCTTCCCGGCATCCTTGTAGATTCAATAAATAAGATTTCTCCTCCTGCCTGGGTCCATGCGAGACCGGTTGCTACTCCTGGCTCGATAGACCTTTCTGCAATTTCTGAGAAGAATTTTATGGGGCCTAGAAATTCATTAACGTTTTTGGCGCTTACCTTAACTGGTTTTTTGTTACCTGAGGCAACTTCTTTGGCTACCTTTCGGCATACGGTACCAATTTCACGTTCCAGATTTCTCAATCCGGCCTCTCTGGTGTAATCACTTGTTATTACTCTGACAGCCTTATCATTAATTTTTAAATTATTGCCTTTTAGCCCATGTGCTTCATATTGTTTAGGAATTAGATACTGTTTTGCGATCTCAAGTTTTTCCTCTGCAGTATAACCGGGCAAATCCAAAACTTCCATCCTGTCTCTAAGTGCGTGAGGTATCGTATCGAGAATATTGGCTGTTGTTATAAACATTACTTTAGACAGATCAAATGGGACATCAAGATAATGGTCTGAAAATGAATAATTTTGCTCCGGATCAAGTACTTCTAATAGTGCTGATGAAGGGTCACCATGGAAATCTGCTACCAGCTTATCTATCTCATCCAGCATATAAACAGGGTTATTCGAGGACGCCTTGCGGAGGCCTTGTATGATCCTCCCCGGGAGTGCACCGACATAAGTACGTCTATGGCCGCGTATTTCAGCTTCGTCACGAATTCCTCCCAGTGACATTCTGATAAATTTTCTTCCCATTGCTTTGGCTATTGACTTACCAAGAGATGTTTTGCCTGTTCCCGGTGGGCCGACAAAGCAGAGGATAGGTCCTTTCATGTCTTTTTTAAGTTTCCTGACGGCTAAATATTCCAGGATTCTCTCCTTAACCTTTTTCAGGTTGTAATGGTCAACGTCTAACACTTTTTGAGCACTGGGAATATTCAGGTTGTCTTTCGTTGATATTGACCAGGGGAGTGCTATTAACCAGTCCAGATATGTGCGTGCAACAGTATATTCCGCTGATGAAGGATGCATTCTTGAAAGGCGTGAAAGTTCCCGGTCAGCTTCCTTTTGGGCTTCCTCCGGCAATTTTGCCTGTTTTAATTTTTTTCTTAGTTCTTTTACCTCAGCGGCCTGGTCATCTTCTTCGCCAAGCTCTTCCTGTATTGCTTTAAGCTGCTGGCGTAAATAATATTCACGCTGTCCTTTTTCCATTTCGTTCTTAACTTGTGTTTGTATCTTACCGGCAAGTTCTAATACCTGCATTTCATTGTTAATGAATGTATTTATTTTCTGTAATCGTTCTTTTACGTTTGTTGATTCAAGTATTTCCTGTTTTTCAGGTACGCTTATGTTTAAGTGAGAAGATATTAAATCTGAAAGTCTGCCAGGATTATCTATATTAACTACGACTATCTTTAATTCTTCCGGCAAGTGGGGGGACGCAGATACCATGCGCGAAAACTGATTCTTCGCGTTTGTTGCCAGGGCCTCAGTTTCCACATCATCCTTATCAATTACATCCTGCAATATATCTACTTTTGCTTTAAAGAAAGGTTTTGTTTCTGTGAACTCTTTAATATGTATCCTGGATATCCCTTGTACAAGCATCTTTGCCGTATTATCCGGCATCCTTAACATCTGTAATACCACAGAAGCAGTTCCATGCTGATACAGGTCTGATGGTTGCAACTTCTCTTTTTCTTCATTTTTATGGGTTACAAGTGCTACAAATCTGTTTGTTGCTAATACATTGTCGAGCAGTTTAAGCTCTTCTTCTGTTGAAACTCCCAGGGCAGTAACCATTTGTGGGAAAATAACTACATCTTTTAACCCTAGAACAGGCAATTCATCAGGTACCTTCAACAATTCTGGCTCAAATTGCCCGGGAATTTTTGGTTTATCAAGTTCCATTTTTCCTGAATTAATTGGTTTTTCTTTTTTAGCTTTCATTGAAGTGCAAATTTAGTACGAGATTTTAATAGATATTGTAGAATTAAAAGCTTTTTCAGCTTTTGGTATAGTTATCACGATAAATCCGTTTTCGTATGTAGCATGGATCTTGTTTGCATCAACTTGTTTGGGAATCTTTATTTTTCTTTCAAAGTACCCGTATCTAATCTCGACCTGATAAAAACATACTTTTTGATGGGAAGAATCGTCGTCTCTTTTTCCACTTACTGTGAGTATATGATCGGAGTATAAAACTGAAATATCTTCGGGTCTAAGGCCGGAAACTGCCATTTTTATTATAATATTTTTTTCAGTTTCATGTACGTCAGTGGGGGGTTGCCACGGGGTTGACGGCGCGAAATCATGGCTTTTTGCCATAAAGAAGAATTCTTCAAAGAGTTGTTCAATACTACTGTGTTTTGCCATCAGTTTTTGTGAAAGTTCATCTGATATAAAAGCCATCTAGCCCTCGTCTTTCATATTTGTTTATATTCAATCTAAGCCAAAATCTGATCAGTTTGCTGCTTAATTGCGCTCTGTATGAGCAACGCAAGGTCGATCTCAGGAGGGATTAAAGGCTTTGTGGTAATAAATAATTACCGATGTTTAGGCTCAAAGGTCTCTATTGTTAAACATGCAAATCTTCAGAAAAGTGATGGATTGAATATAACAGCTTTGCAAGGTCCATTCAACAAAAAAGCCGACCCATAAACTTGGGCCGGCTTTTAAAAAACTACAGTATCAATACTTGTTGAAAGACTGGATTTTAATACATATCTCCGTATCCACCATATCCACCGCCACCTGCTGGCATAGCTGGGGCCTTCTTCTTTTCCGGTACCCTTCCTATCATTGCGTCAGTAGTTAGCAGGAGTGTTGCGATGCTCGCAGCATTCTGGATTCCGGTCCTTACGACTTTAGTTGGATCTACAATTCCTTTCTTAACCATATCGCAATATGTAGCTTTACTTGCGTCATAGCCTTCATTTCCCTCGGCATTGGAGACTTTTTCCACAACAATGGCTGCATTGTCTCCCGCATTTTCAACAATCTGACTTAAAGGTGCGGACAGAGCTCTACGAACAATATCAACACCTATTGATTCATCTCCTTTAAGTTTAAGAGCTTTCAGTTTGTTGATTGCCCTGATAAGTGCGACACCACCGCCAGGCAGTATGCCTTCTTCAACAGCGGCCCTGGTAGCATGCAAAGCGTCTTCTACCCTTGCTTTCTTCTCTTTCATTTCACTTTCAGTTGCCGCACCAACATTTATCATTGCAACTCCGCCAGTCAATTTTGCGAGTCTCTCTTCCAGCTTTTCTATATCATAATCAGAAGTTGTACTCTGGATTTCTGCTCGTATCTGTTCAATTCTCCCTTGTATTGCTTTACTGCTTCCTGCTCCTTCTATAACAGTCGTGTTATCTTTGTCGATCTCAATCTTCTTGGCCCTGCCAAGATCCTTGAGCTCTATACTTTCGAGATTTATACCTAAATCTTCAAAGACTGCCTGTCCGCCGGTCAGTATCGCAATATCTTCTAACATCGCTTTTCTTCTGTCTCCAAAACCAGGTGCCTTTACAGCAGCACATTTTAGTGTCCCGCGAAGTTTGTTGACTACAAGGAGGGTCAAAGCCTCTCCCTCAATGTCTTCGGTGATTATCATTAGAGGCTTGCCGCTTTGTGCCACTTTTTCCAGGACAGGCAATATAGTCTTTGCTGATGATATTTTCTTTTCATGGATAAGGATGTAAGGATCTTCTAAGATAGTTTGCATCTTTGCAGGATCCGTTACAAAATATGGCGACAGATATCCTTTATCAAACTGTAGACCTTCAATCCATGTTGATTCTGTTTGAAGGCTTTTTCCTTCTTCAACCGTAATGACACCATCCTTGCCTACTTTTTCCATTGCATCGGCGATGATCTTACCTATTTCGATGTCATGATTTGAGGAAACAGTACCCACTTGTTCTATCTCTTTTCTGCCCTTAACAGGAATACTCATTGCTTTTAATGTCTCTACAACCTTATCAACGGCTTTTTCGATACCTCGTTTCAGTGCCATTGCATCTGAACCGGCAACGACATTTTTCAAGCCTTCCAGGAATATAGCCTCTGCAAGTACTGTCGCAGTAGTGGTACCATCACCGGCAACATCACTGGTTTTTGCGGCTACAGACTTTACCATTTGTGCGCCAATATTTTCTATATGGTCTTCCAGCTCTATCTCTTTGGCAACTGTTACGCCGTCTTTAGTTATTGTTGGTGACCCAAAGCTTTTTTGCAATATTACGTTTCTTCCTCTTGGGCCAAGAGTTATTTTGACAGCAGAAGCGAGTTGGTTGATACCTCTCTTCAAAGCGTCAAACGCGTCCTGGTCATAAACAATCTTTTTCTTTTCAGCCATACTTTAAAAACCTCCTTTTTATCAGTGCTATCTATCTAAATAAATTAGTTATATATATTGTGGAGTTGAATATTTAGCAAACAAGATGCCTGATATGTGGAATTATGATTTATTTATTAAGTTTTTGTCTCTAATTCATCCCTAAAGCTTTTTTTATCAACAAGCCATAGCGTTTAGGATAGGGAAAAATTTGTATATCTTTTTTTGAAATAAAGGGCATGATATTATCATGCTGCCTAATTGGCAGTTGCTTAACATTGTGAATACCTAAGAAGATGTCATACTGGCAGTTAGCGGAATGGTAGGAAATTTTTTTATTAATAAAAGAGGTAAGTTGTATTAATTATTGATCTTAGGTACCTGCTGAGAGGAGATATGCCGAAGCGGGGATTCAAACCCACCCTCTAAAGCGTTAATATGTTGTTATTTTCCCGTTAAATCATTCTTGTTTTTAGATATATTCTTTTTTTGATAGTTACGCCAACCAATCGTGTAGAAGATAAGAGCAAATAGTACTAATAAAACAAAATATGCATAAAAATCACTAACGTGATAGTTACCCAAGGAATCACCAGATCCAAGACATATCATAATATTAACTAAAACAAATGCCCAGATTGTTATTAACTGTCCTATTGTTATTTTGTGCATATTAAACTCTTGGGTTGTCAGTAACTTTTGATAAAGTGGGGAGGTTTATTGCTTTTCTGATTATATAAGTCCCATATATCAAATAGTTATATAATTTTGTTAAAATCTCAGAATTATGTGTAATAACAATATGCGTTCGTGGCAACGACCTATGATTTTGGGGGGCGGGGGTACTGGTAGCGAGCTATCCACAATCGTACCTCTGATGTTCGGTTTTTCATCTGGTGATGATCTGGTGACTGTATTTGCAACTTATTTGAAACGTTAAGCATTTAAATACAAAAGAGTTAAGATATGCCGAAGGGGGGATTCGAACCCCCACATCCTTGCGAACACTAGCACCTGAAGCTAGCGCGTCTGCCAATTCCGCCACTTCGGCTCTCTTAATAAGTCGTATTCATTCTAAGTTATTCATCTATAAATAGTTATAAGCTATTAAGGTTGAGTTTTATGTCGCTCTTTCAACATCACATAATACTTAACCCTGTATTGCAATATTTAAGTATATACCAAATAACCGTTTATATGTTTTTTTCGATTCCAGGTTTTTTGGATGCTTGCAAGTCCGGCTTTTCAAAAAAAAGAAAGGATTACGCAGGAACAGCAGTGCTAAATACTTGTATAAGGCTATTAAACCTTGATACTTGGTGGTACATGTGTTAATATAAAAAACTTTAGATCAGTTTGTCAACATGGAAATTGTATCAACCAACAAAAAGGCCCGTTTCAATTATGAAATTATTGAAAAAATAGAAGCGGGAGTTTCGTTAAAAGGTACGGAAGTTAAATCAGTTCGTAATAAGAATGTAAGTATAGGCGAAAGTTACGCACAAATAAAGGAAAACGAGGTTTTTCTTCACAATTTGCACATAAGTCCATACGAGCAGGGAAATCGGGAAAATCACGATCCTATACGTGTAAGGAAATTACTCCTTCATAAACAGGAAATTAAAAAACTAGTCAGCAAAATACAGCTAAAGGGACTTTCTTTAGTCCCTCTCTCGATTTATATAAGGAAAGGTAAGATAAAGGTTGAGCTCGGAGTTGGCCGAGGCAAACGATTGGTAGATAAAAGAGAGTCCATAAAGAAGAAAACAATTGAACGTGAGATTGATCGTATCGTTAAAAAATAAATAGTTATATATAAACTTAAGGGGGCGAAAGGTTTCGACCGAGTAACTGGATGCAAGAGTTGCACTCTGAGGTGGTCAGGAGGCCTCATAAAAAACCTGGCGAAAACTTAAATGCTGATAATGAACTAGCATTGGCTGCGTAA
>Ga0257118_1000599_pt1 | contig 30957 bp, 18 predicted proteins | sample SI112_150mmetaG_FD_190156 | JGI IMG/M metagenome (GOLD analysis project Ga0257118, IMG submission 190156) | Marine microbial communities from Saanich Inlet, British Columbia, Canada - SI112_150m | ecosystem: Environmental > Aquatic > Marine > Inlet | place: Canada: British Columbia | collected...
CTTATACGTGTAAAGCTTACACGTGTAAAGCTTATACGTGTAAAGCTTATACGTGTAAAGCTTATACGTGTAAAGCTTATACGTGTAAAGCTTATACGTGTAAAGCTTATACGTGAAAAACTTTGGTAATTTTCAAAAACGCAAGAGATAATCCGCAGAGCAATAAAAAAATATTTCTTGACTTTTTTGATGAAAGAGGGTATAATGAAGGTTAAATTTAGAGGAGTAAAAAATGTCGGACTTAACCGTGCAAATCGCCCCAGAAGCTTTAGCGGTAGCTGAAACTTACTTGCAAACAATGAATCTAGCAGAAACGGCAGATACTTTAAACATCAGCGAATCGGAAGTATCTTCTTACCTTGCAAAAAGGGAAGTAAAGAATTATGTGGATGCAGCCTTCTTAGATATAGGCTATAGAAATAGGTTCAAACTATCCGCCACCCTGGACCAAATTATAGATAAAAAGTTGGCCGAATTAGAGGAATCCGAAATGGGTTCCAACAAAGATATCGCTGATCTACTAACTTTAGCACACAAAATGCGAATAGATGAGCTCAAGGCTCAAGCAGACCTAATTAAAGCTGAACAAAGTAGTATTAAACAACAGACTAATGTTCAGATAAATGAAACCCCTTTCGGGTCCGGCAACTACGGCGAACTAATGCAGAAACTTCTCAAAGAAGGATAAATAATAAAAACTCAAGGGAATCTAAAAGTTTTTAGCCCCCATAGAAGTTCAGAGGCTGGTACATTCTAGGATATCGGGGATTCTAGTGTGTAACCGGCTTTTGTTTTTATAAAGGACCCCCAAATATGTTAAAAGTAAGTAGACCGGATATTAGCTCTGAAGAACTTCAAGACTTCCCACCCGATAAAAGATTTATAAAACTCCCTATACAAAGTTATATGGAACTCTTAGGTATAGAGCCGATAAGGTCCCAAATCGCCTTACTAAATGCAATCAATAACCCGAAATACCGGTTTATAGTTGCCGCACTATCCCGCCGCCAGGGCAAAACCTATATAGCTAATATTATAGGCCAACTAACTGCTTTAGTACCTGGGACTAATATTCTTATTATGAGCCCAAATTATTCGTTGTCCCAGATTTCCTTTGACTTACAACGTAATCTAATAAAACACTTTGATTTAGAACTAACTCGAGATAACGCTAAAGATAAGATCATTGAACTGAGCAACGGGTCCACAGTACGTATGGGCTCAGTTAACCAAGTAGATTCTGTAGTGGGTAGATCGTACGACTTAATTATTTTTGATGAAGCCGCATTATCTAATGGTTTAGAAGCTTTCAATGTAGCCCTTAGACCTACCTTAGACAAGCCCGCTTCTAAAGCAATATTTATTTCAACACCTCGTGGTCGTAATAACTGGTTTGCGGATTTCTACCACCGTGGCTTCTCCCCCGAATTCAAAGACTGGGCTAGCGTTCATGCCACCTACCATGAAAACCCTAGAGTTAGCGCGAGTGATATTAGAGAGGCTAAAATCGGAATGTCTTCTGCTGAGTTCGCGCAGGAGTACTTAGCTGACTTTAACCAATTCGAAGGACAAATATGGAACTTTGATTTTGAAGCTTGTGTAGAAGATCTTAGCGAACTGGACTACTCTAAAATGGATATCTTTGCCGGACTAGACGTAGGTTACAGAGATCCTACTGCTTTTTGTGTCTTAGCTTTCGATTGGGATACACAAAGATACTATCTATTAGCGGAGTACTTAGAGGCTGAAAGAACTACAGAACAACATGCTGAAAAGATCAGTGCTTTGATAGCTCAATATGATATTGACGTTATTTATATTGATTCAGCTGCTCAACAGATGAGATGGGATTTAGCACAAGATTATGGTATATCTACAGTTAACGCCACTAAAGATGTTTTAGCAGGTATCTCTTCTGTAGCTACTATCATAGATAACAATAAGTTACGGGTGGAACAAACTTGTGCTCACTCCTTAATGTCTATGGATCAGTATCAATGGGACCCTAATCGTAACTTACTAAAAGAGAAGCCTGTACACAATAGTGCTTCTCATATGGCGGATGCTTTGAGGTACGCTTTATACACTTTTGTAGCGGCGTATATCACCGTTTAACTTTGGAGTTGCCCAAAAATACCTCTTGACATTTTTGGTTAAAAGGGTTATAATGGCGTATAAATAATGGAATTTTATAATGACAGAACTAAAAAGAGATATTGTTAAGTATGTCCGTGATAGGGCTAAAAGTGCTTACAATAAAGACTCTGAGTGCCGAATATGTGGGAGTAAAGAAACTTTAGACTTTCACCACTACTACGGGATGACTGAGCTACTCGAGAAATGGTTAAGAGAGAATGGAATTACCGTAAAAACTGCAGAAGATATAGTGGCAGTTCGTGATAGGTTTATTGAGGAAGAGCACACCAATGTGTACGATGAAACAGTAACCCTATGTCATAAACACCACCTTAAGCTTCACAGTATTTACGGTAAGAGACCTAACCTTACAACTGGCCCCAAGCAACAACGCTGGGTAGACAAACGGAGAATAAAAGAGTATGAAGATACTTGATACATTAAGGGAAAAGTTAAACCCTGCGCAGCCAGAAATTCATGGTTCTGAAGGCTCTGCAGCTACCACAAAACCGTGGAGACGATATAACGTTGCATATAAAGAAGTTGAAATAGTTAATAGAGGCATAAACCTTTTAGTTGACTCAGCTTCTCAGATAAATATTGATATAGGGGATAAACTACCTTTCGCAGGCGGTTCCTTACTTAGAGTAAATAAGGTGCGTCAGTTACTGAATCATAGGCCAAACCCTTATCAAGATATTAGTACATTTAGACGTAACATATACCTGGATTTAATTACTGAAGGTAATATGTTTATATACTTTGATGGGACTCACTTGTACCATCTACCTGCACAGAACGTGGAAATTGTAACAGATAAGAAGACTTACATTAACCACTATAAATACGAACAAAAGAAGTTCCAGCCAAGTGAGATCATACATATTAAAGAGAACTCATCCAACTCGATTTTCCGAGGAGACTCTAGACTATCTTCTGCTAGCAGAACTCTAGTTACTTTGTCTAAGATGCACGACTTCCAAGACAACTTCTTTACTAATGGTGCAGTACCTGGACTAGTTATTAAGAGCCCTAATACTTTATCTGCTAAAGTTAAAGAAAGGTTCTTAGAGACTTGGAAACGTAAATTCAACCCTCGAACTGGAGGACGAAGACCTCTTATTTTAGACGGTGGTTTAGAGCTTGAATCCCTAAACCAAAACACCTTTAAAGAGTTAGACTTCGAAGAAGCTGTAAAAGCTCACGAGCTAAGAATACTAAAAGCTCTAGGTGTTCCTCCTATTTTGTTAGACTCGGGAAATAATGCTAACATTAACCCGAATCTACGTTTATTCTACTTAAACACTGTAATACCTATGGTGAGAAAGCTAGTAGCAGGCCTTGAGAGATTCTTCTCCTATGATATGGAAATGATAACTCAAAATGTGGAAGCATTAAGACCTGAACTTAAAGACGAGGCTCAGTACTATACTGCATTAGTTAATAATGGTATAATGACGGGAGCTGAAGCTAGGGTTCGGTTAAGGCTGCCGGAGCTGCAGGATCCAGAACTCGATAGTGTTCGAATACCTGCTAACGTGTCTGGCTCCGCTACTGGTGTGTCAGGACAAGAAGGTGGGGCTCCTAAAAAGCCTAAACCAAACTCAAAGGAGATATATGACTAAAGAGGAACAAATAGCATTATTAATACCTTATTTTGAGAAGAAAGGGTTTGTGTCTAAAGGCGAGTATAAAAGCGACCCCGACACACCAATTCCTCTTCGTAAGATTGAGAGATTATTTAAACGTTTTACCCGAATGCAATTACGAGTAAAAGAAGCTATCGCAGTACTAGTAGTTAAACCTAAGGTTAAACCTATGGTTAAACCTAAGCAGAAGGAGATAAAAGATGGTAGTAAATAAAACATTCCATATTGATTCTCTCTTTGAAAAAAAGGAAGGTGATAACGGTAGTATCTTGATAAAGGGCTATGCTAATACGACTGACAAAGACAGAGTTGGCGATGTCATTCTAAAAGAAGCCTGGAAAACCAAGTCTGCTTTAACCAATTATTTAAAGAACCCTATTATTCTAGCGTACCATGATCGATCTCAGCCTATAGGGCAGATGGTTGAACATAATATTACAGATAAAGGACTTGAGATAGTAGCAGAAATTAGTGAGTCGGCAGGGGGTGTATATAATCTTGTAAAAGATGGTATTTTAAAAGCATTCTCAGTTGGTTTTCGAGTTAAAGACGCTGATTATGATTCTAAAACCGAGATCTTTGTGATCAAGGATTTAGAGTTGCATGAAGTGTCTGTTGTATCAATTCCAGCAAATGCGGATAGCCTCTTCTCGTTGGCTAAAAGTTTTGATGGGGCTAACGAGGAATTTGAGGCTTTTAAATCTCAATTTATAAATGATGCACCAGTTGGTGCTGAGGATGACACTATAGGTGCTCATTTAGAAAAGGAAAGTAAGATAATGGATGAAAATCAGATTAAAGAAATGATGTTAGAAGTGGCTAAAAAGACTGCAGCGGATATCGCTATGAAGCAGGCTGAGACTGAGTCAAAGGCAAAAGCTGAAGCTGAAGCGAGCGCAGCTGCTGTAGCTGCTGCTGAAGTTCAAAAAGCTGCTATTATAGAGCTTGGGCAGACTGGAGCAGAGCGTCTAGTTACAGAACTAGAAACTCGTATGAATGAGAAGCAGGAAGCTGCTTCTGTTGTAATGACGGAGCTTAAGGCAGAAATCGCTGAGAAGGCTCAGGAGATTGAGTCCCTACGCTCTAGCAAGATGGAGTTCTCAGATCATGCAGGTACTAAGGGTGCTGACATTGATTATGCGGAATTTGAAACTGCAGCTCTAACTGCATCTCTCTTAGGAAAAGAACTTGGAGATACAGATCATGGACACGCTCTTCTAGAGAAGGCAGGAGACCTAGGCATTCGTTTGAAAGCTGGTGGGACTGCTACTTCACTTATCGCTGGAGCACAGTCGGGACAGATTTCTAGTACAGACTATGAGCATATCATCTCAACTAACATTGAGAAGGAAGTTCAGGAGAACCTAGTTATTGCTCCTCTGTTCCGTGAGATTCAGTTGAACGCAGCTCAGATGACTCTACCGATTGCACCTGATGCAGCTAAAGCTGATTGGGTAGGTTCTGGTACTTATGGTACTGACGCTACTACTGGCTCTGAGAAGACTGTTACGTTGAGTGAAATCTACTTAACAACTGCTAAGATGGCTAGTAAGACATTTATGATTGACGAGTTCGATGAAGACTCTATCATAGCTATGATGCCTTTACTTAAAGACTCTCTAGTACGTGGACACGCTCGTAAAGTTGAGGAGCAACTCCTAAACGGCGATACTGGCGCAGGTGATCCATTCATGGGTCTTAACAACGTTGCAGTTAAAGCTGGAATTACTGTAGCGGCTGGAGCTAAGGTCGTATCTAAGGATATCCTAAAACTCCGTCGTACTTTAGGTAAGTATGGTCTTAACACTGCGGGTCTAGCTTGTGTTGTATCACAGAACGCTTATTGGGATCTTCTTGAAGATGACGAGTTCTCTGACGTTAACCTAGTTGGTGCTGATAAAGCTACTAAACTTAATGGTCAGGTAGGTACAGTATACGGCATGGCTGTTATGGTCTCTCCAGAGATGAGTAACGGTACTGCTGCAGGCGATACTTGGGGTGTTATGGTTGACAAGGCTAACTTCTTGATGCCTCGTCAGCGTGGCTTTAACGTACAGTCTGAGTACTATGTTGAGAAACAGTCTCGTGTCTTAGTGGCTACACAGCGCTTCGGCTTTAAGCAGATTATCTTAGGTACTGGTACTGGTGCTGGCAACCTTTCAGGTGGTCTAACTGTTGGTACGTACGTATAACTGCTAGTTAAAACGTAGAATCTATAACTCCTACGGGAGTTGTAGGTTTTTACAAGTGTATTAAAGGGGAACTATGGCGAACTTAATTGATCTAGGCGACTACAAGGCTTACTCAAACATCAATAGTACAACCGCTGACGCGAAGTTAAACACTCTCGTCGGGCATATCAGTGCACTTATAAAAACCTATTGCAATAGGTCTTTTATTGACTACTATACATCTAATAAAGTAGAATACTTTAATGGTGGTGGTCATGATTTTATTTACCTTACAGAAATTCCTATTAGGGAAATTGTTTCAGTAGAGGAACGTAAAACCAACACATTAGATAAGAAAACAGTTGAAGACAATTTAGCAAATGCTGAAAACTATCACTTATTAGTATCTAATCAACCCCAGTGCAGCGACACTACGAAAGCGAGCGAGGCTGCGTGTCATGCGGTAACTTATGTCGGAACAGGACTAGATGATTTATCTCTTACCCCCTATAAACCGACTACTGCCTCTGGTGAAGTAGGTCGTTCGTATAGAGTAGAAGTAGAAACTACTGGAACTCCAGACACATTTAAATGGTCTAGAGATGGTGGATTAAATTGGTATAAAACGGGAATCACAATTACAGGTGGTGTACAGAATCTAGAAAATAGTCTGTCTATTACTTTTGAGACAACAACTGGTCACACAGCAGGTGACATATGGGACTTTACTGCCAACAGATGGACTGGGGCCTGCAGTGCTCCTAGTTACTCAACTCAGGCAGAGTGTAGTGCGACAGGCAACTTTTGGGTTGCTCAACCCCAGTACATGTTCGATGCCGAATCAGACCGATTAGTAAGAGTAGGACCACAAGGGTTAATTTCACAATTCCCTGCTGGACCTGACACGGTTAAAGTTACCTACAAGGGCGGATTTTCTTCTACACCAGAAGATCTTAAACTTGCCTGTTACGATTTAATAACTTATTACTATAAAAAGGAGTCCACCCCTAGGAAAGCAATTTCAGATGGTGGAACCTTAGCGTCTTCTTCAACTCCCACAGATAAACCTTCCGATTTCCCATCACATATCAAACGTATACTTGATTTGTACAGGAGTGCTTAGTGTCTCAAAAGTCCCTAGAATTACTAGTAAAGAGAATATCAAAAAGATTAAGCACGGATCTAAGAGAATCCAAACTACAAAAAGGCGGCGTTAGCCATAGCTTTAGAGTAGGTCATGCCTCTTTAACCGACCACTTTATGGACAAAAGGGTTTATGACTTAGATAGAGCTTCTGCTTCTAAGGCAGCTACTATGGTAGTTAACTCGCTAAATACTAAGTTCAAGGATACACGTACTTCCTCTGGGGCGTACAACTACTATAGTGCAAAAAGCTACGGCGTGCTTAGCAAGTGGAAGGCTAGTTTAGCAATAGACCCTAACTTTGTAAATATATTAGGAGAGGGTGCACCCAAGTTTTCTGCTGCTTTTAATATAGGGCATGGGTCTGACACAGTATTAGCAGCAGTAGAGTACAGAACTCTAGTAGCCTACAAAGAGTGGCAGAAGTTTGCAGCAAGATACCAAATAGCAGAAAACGCCTTAGATGCAGTATTTTTACAGTCTGCAGCAGGTACAAAGCTTGACTTAGATAGTATTACTATTAAAACACAGGCAGCCACCACTTTCACTAATGCAGGCAATATTAAAAAAACTTTTGTTCTATACGTAGATTTACAGTTATCTAAAGATAACAAAGGTACTCAGGCTGCTGTGGAGAGGAAAAGTAGTGCACAGTTTAAAATAGCCCTTGAGAACGCAATATTAGCTATCGCAAATGACGAGAATTGGGAGAGCACCAAAGCTAGTCCTTCTGTTTTAAAATATATAAATAATTCAATAGATAACGCACTAGAAGGGTCTGAGCCAGCTAAAAAACCTTCTACTTCTAAAGCCTTTAAGAAGGTGGCCCAGAAGAAAGAAAAAAAGAGGTTAGTCGTACCTACTTTAGCGTCTATCAAAGCTAAGAGTCTGGCAGCTAAGAGGGCTGTTAAGGCAGCCGCAACAACCCAGAGGCTGCAGGATCCACGGGGTCAGTTTACTTCATTAGTAAATGTGACCAGTATGATCAATTCTTTACTGCAGGGGTACTTAGCAGATAACATGAAACAGCCTGCCCTAGTTTATAGAACAGGTAGACTAGCTTCTAGTGTACGGGTTACTCAAATGAACTTGACAAGAGAGGGGCAAGTAACCGCTTTTTATGAATATATGAAAAGGCCTTACCAAACCTTCGAAAGAGGTTTCAAGCAAGGTAATAAGTACCGAGATCCTAGAAGACTTATAGATAAGTCAATAAGAGAAATAGCGGAACTTTACATCCACAAGAAGTTTGAATTAAAGACTAGGAGAATGTAATGTCGGGTAAAGCACGGGGTGCTATAGTAGATGCACTTGTAGAGAAATTAAAAGGAATTAATGGTTCTAGCCCTTACACTATAGATGTTAATAATAACGTCTCTAATAAGCTAGAATTTTGGGATGAAGTCTTTGACTTTCCCTCCGTCAGCGTAGTGGCTGGCAACGAATTTAGGGAGTATCTCCCTGGCGAGTTCAAATGGGGTCGACTTGGTATAACAATTAGATGTTATGTTCAACAAGAAGAGCCTGTAACAGAACTTGAAAAATTATTAGTCGATATCGAACGTGTTATCGACGATAATAATGATTTAACTTACGATAGTGGTAAGGTAACTCAAGAAGTTAGGATAAGCTCTATATCCACTGATGAAGGCTTATTAGCTCCTTATGGGGTTGGTGAGATAACTTTAGAAGTGTTATATGAAGTTATTCCTTAAAGTGAGCCTTGTGATTGAGACGACAATAGCGATCAATACATCACAGCTCAAAGAAAATAGAGGTAATTAAAAATGGCTTTAAATCTTAGTCGTAATACTAAAGTATTGGCATCAACGGTAACAGCCGGTTGGGATGGTGCTGCTTCAGCTGCAAATACTTTCGAGCTTAATGTTCTGGACGGTTATAGCTTTTCACAAGCAACTAACGCTACAGACATCACACTAAATGAGGCGGGTACTGCACCACAACGTGGTAAGCGCTCCTTCAATGATAGTTTAGCACCAGTTGACTGGTCCTTTACTACTTATATCCGTCCTTTCCAACGAAATGACGGTACAGATGATCTTAACACTTCGGGTGAACGAATCCTATGGGCAGGCCTATGGGGTGACGCACTAGCTGACGTGACAGAGGGAGTAGATGGTACTCAAGACTTTATGTCTGTAGATACTACAACTTCTAATATTGCTGAAGCAATGAAGATGCAATTGTACTTTGTTATGGACAACACTGTGTACCATTTGTCAGACGCTACAGTGAATTCTGTAGAGATTGACTTTAGTATTGACGGTATTGCTCAAGCAACTTGGTCTGGGTTTGCTAACGTAATCACAGACTTTACAGAGACTAAATCTGCATGGACCGCAGGAACTGACTATATGGCAGTACCTACATCAGCAGACTTTATTCGCAATAAGTTGTCTACGGTTACTCTTGCAAGAACTGCGAAAGTAGGTATTCCAGGTCATACTGCAAGAACTTATACTCTTGCATTAACAGGTGGCTCTATCTCAATAGATAATGGAATCACTTATCTAACTCCTGAAGAGCTGGGCGTCCGTAATGAGCCTATCGGGTCATTTACAGGATCACGCCAAATTAGTGGTACTTTAAACGCGTACCTTAAAACAGGTACAGCGGGTGTTAATGATACAGGTGACTTGTTTGATGATATGTCAGGGTTCACAGATACTGAGAACTACCATGCTCTGAACTTGCTTATGGGCGGTGGCGGTATTCCAGGTACTCCATCTGTTTCCTTTGACATACCTGCTTGTCAGCTGCAGATACCTACGGTAGATATTCAAGACGTCATTGCCACCACTATTAACTTTAGTGCGCAGGGAGTCGATGGTTCTGGAGACTACCAGATTGGTGCAGATAATGAGATGACAGTTCAATACTACAACTCAATCTAAGCTAACCTTTAAACTACTTGCGCTTATCGCGCAGGTGGTTTTTCATAGAGATAAATAGTTATTTCTATGCAAAACCAAATTTTTTTAAACACACGGAGATATATAATGGCCGAAGCCCCTACCCCTATTAAGATTAAACCTAGTCTAGAGTCTTTAATGACTCCCAGTAAGACTGTAGAAGTTGACTTCCCTGGATACAAAGACCTCAAACTCAAGCTAACTTTCTTAGGTCGAGATGAGCTACTAAAACTAAGAAAAAGAGCTTCTACTACTAAGTTTGATCGCAAAACACGTCAGCCAGTTGAAGAGATCGATGATGATCTTTTCCTACAACTCTATGTTGCAGCCGTTGTTAAAGGCTGGAGTGGCTTCAAGTACAAATACTTAGGAGATTTCCTACTAGTAGAACTTGAAGGTGTAAATGGAGAGGATGACATGGAGTACTCAGAGGATAACGCCTTTACTTTAATGAAGAACTCTCCTGACTTCGACAATTTCGTTGCCGAAACTGTGGGTGACCTACAAAATTTTACGAAGAACAGCTAGAGACTATAGAGGGTATAGTTCAGAAGCTTTTTGACTTCCAAGAAGTGGGCATGGATTTAGAGAAAGTTCTCCGAGTACATGAACAGCTAGGGACAGAGCCTGGGGAAGACGAGATACCTCCTGCAATGGAGGACTTTCCTTATGAGGTTCAGGAAGCTTTTGATATATACAATTTGTTAGGGGACCGCTGGGAAGGGATGTCAGGTACTTATATGGGTAAGGATATGAGCACCTACATTGACTTTTGTAAGCTGAGAAGCGTAGACGACTTAAATATTAACTTGTACTTAGTAAAAATGATTGATAGTATCCGTATGGGTATAATGACTAAAAAGGCTGAAAAAAAGGCCAAGGAGCGCAATAAGCAAGCGAATCCTAATAAGGTAGTGTATAGTGGCTAATAAAGAGAAACGCGTTATAGTTAAGGTTACCAGTGAGGGCTTAGCCCCTGTCTTGAAGGACCTTAAACAAATTCATACCTTAACAAAAGGTGTAAAGAAGGTAAAGTTCGAAGTAAATAGAACACACCTTAAGTCCAGTATGTCACAAGCGTTAGCTAGCCTAAATAAGGTTGGAGGGCTACGCACCCTTACGGTTAAAGCCTTAGTCAATAAAAAATTATTCAGAAACTCTTTAGCCAGCCAAATTAGTCTCATTGAAAAACGCGGTATTAATCTTAATGCTAGAATAGCGGGTACGAGTACAAATACTCGTCGCGAGCGTGAGTCTGATGACCGCACCTCTCGTATGGCGAGAGTCGCTAGTGCTGGGCTGCAAGGGAGCACTACTGCAGGTATAGCACAGGCCAATGAGGCTTATGTTGGTATGCAAAAAGTTTTCTCCGAGCAGCAAGTTACTGCTAAGAGTTCTAATAGGCAGATGAATATGCTTAATAGTAACATGGAAATGGTAGCTCGTGCAATCGCAGATTTAGTAGGTGTTATAGTTAGTCCCGCAGCAAAGGCTAGGATCTTGAAGCAGGCTGCGAGTTCAAAGTTTGGTCGTAACCAAATACACGGGACCAAAGATGGGTACGCCCTAAACGGGGCTACAGCTACGCGGGAGGAGTACTCTATCGCGCGAAACCAGGACCCCTCTTACGCTAAGGCTAAAAGTGCTTCAGAAAAACTTGAGGCTTCTAAAGGTGTCCACACTTCTCCTACCCAATCTGCTTTTGAAAGCCTTACTAGAGCTTTGTTAAAAAATACTCTAGCGGTAGAAAGAAGTACTGCTACAAGAGCAAAAGCGGGGACAAGCATAAGAGTGAGAGATCCTGCCCCAGAGTTTGAAACTAGTGCTCCCTCTAGACCTAGAGGTTCTAGAGGTTCTAGAGGTTCTGGAGGTTCTGGAGGTTCTGGAGGTGAAGTAGCCACTGCAAGAACCAACAGAGCTGTAGCTGGTATAACTAATAGACAAGGCAAGGCTTTTTCCGCCATGGCATCTAGTTCTGGAGGCTTAGCAGGAATGTACGCGGCTATTGCTGCACAATTATTTGCGGTCGGAGCTGCCTATAGAGCCTTAAGGGACTCTGCGGATATGACTGTACTTAACCAAAGCATGCAGGAGTACGGTAACATTACAGGGTCAAACCTGAGAGGAGTTACTAAAGGTCTTCAAGAAGCTATGGGAATGGCGATTGACTACAAACAGGCAGCACAGTCTACTATGTTAGCGACTGCAGCTGGCTTCGGCAAGGAATCTATCCTTGCAATGGGCGAGGCTGCTAAACTTTCTGGCCAAGCTCTAGGCCGTAATATGGGGGATGCTCTAGATCGTATCACTAAAGGTATTATTAAACAGGAACCTGAGCTATTAGATGAGCTAGGTATAATACTGAGACTAGAAGACGCCTCCTTGAAGTACGCAGATGCAATGGGGATCAGTGGTCGAAAACTTACTACATACGAAAAATCACAAGCTGTACTAGTAGATACACTAGGGCAAGTAAAGTTAAAATTCGGTGCTTTAAAAGGGCTAGTGGATACTAATCCTTGGGACTTACTTGCTGCTCGAATTACTGAAGTAGGCCGGGTTATGGGAGAGACAATTAATACTGTTGCAGGCCCAGCCGTTAAGGCCATATCAGAAAGCCCTACACTACTTACACTAGCTTTCACGGGGTTGGTAAGTTACTTAACTAGTAAAGCTATCCCTGCGTTACTAGGTACAGCTACTGCTGCAGATAAGTTAGCAGAATTACAGAATCAAGTAGCGGACAACCGGCCTGAGGCGGAAGCTTTGGGGAAGAGGGGGAGGGGGCGTGCTTGGGAAGCCTTCAACAGGAATAAGAGTGTAACTGGTAGTACTAGAGAGGCTCAAACCGCTAGAGAGTCTCAAGCTTTTGCGGATATGCGTGTTCGTAATAACTTCGAAATGCTGGATGCAGAAACCACCTATTATAGTAGTGTGCAAGACTATAGGCTGGGCTGGAAAGAGCAACTGTCTGCTATGCGTACTGCAGGAAGGGATTATTATGATGGGCAGATTAGCAATTTAAACGCAGCCACCCAGGCTTCTGGAGCTAGTACTAAAGGGTTTCGTAGACTTTCAGTAGCTTGGCACAAGACAGCAGCAGCAGGAAAGGCGTTAGCCCTTTCCGCTAAATTGTTAGGTGCAGCATTACTAGCCGCAGTTCCTTATATAGGTATGATTATAGCGGGTATAACTATGCTCGTAGACGGGCTAGAATGGATGGCCGAAGCTATAGGAATCACTGCTGCTAGCAACGACGCACTAGATAGTAGTTTAGTGAAGCTTGGAGAAGAATTAGACAATCAAAGTATAAAACAAGAGAACTATAGGTCTTTTCTATTAGGCACTACAGGTACTTTAGAGGAGTACGGGACCGCAGCAGAACGAGCTGCTAATAGGCAGATGGCCTTAGCAGACTCTCTCGCAGAGCCTTTAAAAGAGCTGACTCTCTTTAACAAGAATGCAAGCAGTTTCGACTTGTATTGGGACGATGATAAGTATGATAATGCTTCTAAATCCCTCAAGAAGTTAGCAAAACAGCTAATAGCAACTGGGAAACTAAATGCATTTGAGTCGAGCACGGAGGCCTCAGAGGCAGGAGTTAATATATCCGACTTAGTGGCTCCAGATAATAAAGGGACTAAGGCACTAGAGGCTACAATGACAGTTGTAGAGGCTTTCTTTAAGTCTCAAGCCGCTGCAGCTAAAAACTTTCAGTCTAACCTCAAAGACTTATCTAGCTCCTTTAAGGAGTTAGGAAAGGCTACCAAGACGTTCTTAACTTCTGAGATACCTAGTACTCCCTTCGACAAGCTAGTAGACACTCTAAAAGAGGTTTCAGGTTTATTGGATACTGTGTTATTAAAGTCTACTGGTATGTTTGATACGATGGATACTGAAGCCAGCTTAGGTAATACACGTAAGCTATTTAAGTCGTTCTCCTCTATTAAAGAGGAGCAAAGTCTTAGCATATGGGAAAAGCTTTTCATTGATAAGGAAGACAACAGTTCTGCTATGATTGAAAAGATGCTACAGGAGGACGTCTTTAGTAAGCTAAGTGATTCCAATATAGCTAATTTTAATGAACAAGGGTTTCAGCAGCCAGTTCTTGGCCGCCACTTTGGAACTACACCTTTAGATGACCCTAGTAGGTTTGAGCCTGCTACTCTAGAGAGGCTTAAGGAATCCGCCTCCCTCTACTCTGGTAGAGATTTCAAAGATATCTCTAATGAAGGGTTTAAGGAACAATTCGTATACCTCGTTGGTCAGGTAATGACCTCTGATGCCCTACAGAATGCGACAAAGGACGCTTGGAGCCTGTTAGCGAAAGCAGGGTTAGATGCTTATGGAAAAACATTAGTAGATAAAGGAGACCAGACGAACTCAGAATACGTTGTTGCAGTAACTAAGGCTTTACAGGCTGACTTTGAGAGAGCACAAGCTAACACGATCTCATCTAAAGCTCGACAGACTCAGCTTAAAAGCGAGTCTAAGTTGTATAAAGATATAGAGGGTAGTGTAAGATCTCAGGTCATAAGTGTGTTGTACTCAAATAAAGCCCTTGATGAACAAATAAACTTGATTGATGATAAAGCTCTTCGAACAAAGGAGATGCTTAAAGGTGACGAGCACAAGGTAAAAAGAGAGGCCCAGTTAACTTCTCTGGCTACGCAACGTCTAAAACTTGAGAACGAGATGCAGAGCACCAAAGTAGCTGCTGCAAACGAATATGTAAAAAATCTGGAAAAAGAACTAAAGCTCCAGAATGAGGTACTAGAAGCTACCAAAGGTTACCTAGAGACCTTAAGTTCTTTAGGGGGTCTCAACAAGGTACAGATGGCTACTCTCAGCCACGAAGTAGAGAAGCGTACTGCCCTTAATGACTTAAATTTACGGCATACTAATCTGTTGAAGGACAGAGTGTCTTTACAAGCTAAGGCCCGCAAAACCTCTTTAATAACCGACGCGCAGGCTATCAAGCAGGTCAATTTAGAAATAAAGTCTGTAGAGACTTTACTAAACCTAGAAACCTCTAGAATGGCTTTAAAAGGGAAGAGTAGTGTAATAGAGGCCCAACTAGATGTCCTAGGGCAGGAGCTTGAACTACATAATAAGGGGAATGACGCTTTATCCCTTAAAAATAACTTGTTGTTAAAAGCTGGTTTAGTATCTCAAACTAGTGCAGAGAGTGCTGCTGCTAAGTTTGAGGCAGAGAAGCGTGTTAATGAGTATAACCTAAAGAACTTTGAACTAGGGCAATCTATCTTAGCTCTTGAGGCAGAGTCCTCACGTCTGACGAATTTAAAGACTGTTGAAGCTACTGCGCTAGCTGTTGTGCTCGATGCTAATAAAGAGATTCTTGAGAAGGAACAAACCCTCCGAACCAACGTACACGATACAGTTGTCCTTATTAAAGAAGTAGAAACTAAAGTAAATAAGGTCCTTAAAGAGAGAATCCAAACTATATCCGCGTACGATAACCTGTATGAAGCCCAGTTAGCTAGTGTAGAACTGAAACTGGAGCTAACTAAAGGTTACGCGAAAGTCGCTGCAAGCACTCTTAAGAAAGAGTTAGTAGGTGCTCAAGCTGCTTGGAAGTTAGCTAAGCTTAAGCAGGCTGCTGTTGAGATACAGGCTCGGGAAGCGGAAGGTGCCTTCGAGGTAGCACTAAAAATGCAGTCCTTAGAGAACAATAGGGTTAAGCAGGCAAACGTACGCTTAGAGCTTCAAAAAGAATATGTAGAGTGGTTAAAAGAGGAGCACGAATTAAGCAAAGGTGCTTTTAAAAACGCAGGCTTGTTCTCTAACCCAGCTGAGTTTGGTAGACTATTTTCTAATGAGATGCATTATCGTTTCGAGGAATTTAATGATACCTTTAGAGATAATGTAACCTTTGCTGCTGACTTATGGGAAACTGCCTTCTTAGACCCTATTGACCGTATGGCCGATAACCTGAAGAAGGATGAAGGTATTTATGGCGCAGGAGGTTACGATGAGTTTTGGAATGAAACTTGGAGAGGTTTGGGGGATGAGTTTATAGATCAAGGCGCTGCTGAGATAAAAAGTGCTATGATGTCCGATAAACAGAAAGATAAGCTTGCCGAGGCTAATAATTTAGTTATTGAAAATATGAGGTTGGGGAACCTACCTTTACTTGAGGAGGTTAAAACTGGTAATAGTATTTTAAGCGTTATACAATCTAGTTTAAGCACCGGTTTAATCGGTCCCAGTGAGAAAGGTACCCCAAGCGGTGAGCTCTTTAGTACGGGACTTAAAGAGCTTATCGCTCCTTTAGAATTATTAAGCCCAGTGCTTAAGGATTTTAAGAGTAATACTGCGCACTTTAATAAAGCTATATCCGAGTTTACTAGTGCCACGATACCAAAACTAGAGAGGGCTATTGAGTCTTTTGGAGCTTATGTAACCAAATTTGTAGCGGGTTTAGGCAGCACCATCATACCCCACCCCTCCGCAGGGAGAGATTCTTATGCTACTAACGCTGTTTTGGCCCCTAGGGAAAGGGCAACTGGCGGGTCTATCACAGGACCTGGTGGTCCAAAAGAGGATAAAATCCCCGCAATGCTCTCTAATGGTGAGTTTGTTATTAATGCAGCGTCTACTGGGAAGCACCGAGCGCTAATTGAAGCTATTAATGAAGATAAGCTCCCTGGGTTTGCAAAGGGTACTCCTTCCTCTATCCCTGAAAGTGCTACACAGATGGATATAGAACGATCCGCTGTATCTCTTATGAAGAAATTCCCTGATAAGTACCCTCCAGAGATCTGGGGTTTTGCTAAAGGTATTGGACAAAAGAATATTCACTCATGGCCTACACTTTGGCCGGATAGTTGGAATGACTTGTCTGATGAAAGCTCTAAACCAGACTGGCTAAAGAAACTCGGTCAGTTTACCGGTAATTTGATGTACCAGCGTAGTCAAGAGTACGAGCGTGCTGACGGGGCTATGAATATGTGGGGCGCCTTTGGTTCAGTAGATCGGTACGAGGGAGGTAACACCTATTTCCCTATTGGTAATAGTGGTGAGGTTTTTTCTCGCACGTGGAATAAGGAAAAGTACGAGAAGTATATAAAGGAACACGGGACTATTAGTAGAGACGGTAGGACTACTCCCAATGGCTTTATATATGACGAGGAGTCTGGGATACCCTTCCATAAACTATATAGTTTAGACGATAATAATAACCCTGTGGATTCTAAAGGGAGAGGGCCGGGGCTTAGAGCGTGGGAGGACGCTTCTGAACAGTCTGCAGGTTATAATTGGGCGGTAGATAATAACATCCTAGCACCTACCTCGGGGAGGGACTTACTAGATAAGGCGGTACAAGGGTACAACCAGTCTTTTGGAACTAGTTTCGAAGATGGGGGCTTAGCTTCCTTAGGACGTAACGGAGATTCTGAGTTAGCTCATATTAATAAAGACGAACAAGCATTACTAAAATCTTTAGGAGGTTCAGGCACTATAAACCCTAAAACGGGTTTATCTGAGTACAACGGAGGTTCTAGTGTTTCTGCTGAAAAGGAGTTCTCTGCGCTATCGAAGGCAATAGAGAAGCTAACTAGTATGTTAGCTACGTTATTGAAAAGCACAAAAGAGCAAACTACTGGAGGGGTTGAAACCTCTCTACCAACAAATAAGGGTAAGGTCCTTGAAGGTGTCGTAGATAGGTTTGGCCCTGGGAAGGACAATGAATACGGGTTAAATGAGGCACAGCTGTTGGAGATTGTTAGTCAATACCTGACTGCGAACGCTGAGATTATAGGCTCTAAAGTATATGAGCTTGTTGATCCGCTGACCGAGACTGGTGAACGTACTAGGGACTTTATTATAGATGAATTAGGGGTCCTACGAGATGACATACTAAATGCCTCTACTGCTGCAGGTGAGGAAGCAAAACAGATCGCTAATGACGCAAAAACTCAGTTCGAGTTAGCCCTAGCTAAGTACGACCTTTCTCTAGAGCAGGCAAAAGTTTTTGGTTCTGATATTGTAAAAGTAAAAGGCATTCTAGGGGACCAGATTATTGAAGCCGAAGAAACCAAGGACTTAAATTCAGTTCAAAAAGAGCATTTACAATCTATCCTAACTACTCTTCAGTCTCAGGCGGAAGAGCGTATGGGCATCCAATTAGCTGCAGAGCAGAATGGTAGGGACATACTAAATGCCTCTACTGCTGCAGGTGAGGAAGCAAAACAGATCGCTAATGACGCAAAAACTCAGTTCGAGTTAGCCCTAGCTAAGTACGACCTTTCTCTAGAGCAGGCAAAAGTTTTTGGTTCTGATATTGTAAAAGTAAAAGGCATTCTAGGGGACCAGATTATTGAAGCCGAAGAAACCAAGGACTTAAATTCAGCTCAAAAAGAGCATTTACAATCTATCCTAACTACTCTTCAGTCTCAGGCGGAAGAGCGTATGGGCCTCCAATTAGCTGCAGAGCAGAATGGTAGGAGCGATGAAGACGCCCAAAGGTATGTAGACGCTAACGCATCTAATGGAACAGCGTTTTTAGCTTCTCAACAGAGTGCTAGAGAGGCTGATAATAGAGAGAAAGAACGTATTTGGCATATGAATAACTCAGAGTGGGGCAAGATTACAGCTGCATTTGGTATTGAGATGTCTGAGATTCACACTCTAGCCGCAGGTAGTATGAAGATGGCATTGGGGGAAGCTCTTAGAACGGGTAAGTTTGAGTGGAAGACTATGCTAGGATCCTTTGCTATGAGTATTGGTAACAAACTCATTTCTGCAGGTACAGACGCAGTTGTAGAGTATGGGCTAGACGCTGCTGCTGATTTTCTCTTTGCAAACGGAGGTGTAGCAGAGGGAGGGTTTAGAGCATTCGCAAATGGCGGTAGGGTAACCAAGCCTACCTTAGGTCTAGTTGGTGAAGGTAAGTATAATGAGGCGGTAGTTCCTTTACCAGACGGTAAATCTATTCCTGTTATTCAAAATACTCCTTTAAACGGTGCAGGAAATACCGTTAACAATGTTATTGTTACTGTGAATATGGAGCAAGGGACTGCCAGGAAAGAGGGCAGCTCTGGCAGCGGAGGAGGTAGCGGGTTTGACTTAGAAAAACTAGGGGAACAGGTTGCTTCCCAGGTACAGCAAGTACTTCAGGATGAGAAGCGTCCTGGGGGCTTATTATCGGAGATTTAACTTATGGCATATGATTACGACGTAGAGGTAGGATTTAATCCCGATAAGGCGTTAAAGCAAGATATAAAGCCTCGTATTTTGAAAGCCCAATTTGGGGATGGGTATATGCAAAGAGCTCGTGACGGTATTAATACTTTAAAGGAGACTTGGTCCTTAACCTGGACAAACAGAGGTATAACAGAGGGGCAGAAGCTTCTAGCTTTCTTAGAGCATACCGAGGGGTTACATAAGTTTACTTGGACTCCTCCATATGTGTCTAGCCCCATAAAGGTGATAGTGGACAGTTGGGGGGTTTCATACCCCCAAATGGACGTATTAACTATACAAGCTAAATTTACCCGAGTTCACGATTTATAAGGAGTTTAAGTGTCTAAGTCTTCAGTACAACTAACCGAAAGAGCTACAATATCCTCTATAGCGGCTTCTTTAGAAGCGGACGCTATTATAGAGTTATACGAGCTAGATTTATCTTCTGTACCTACTTTAGGTGTTCCAGACACTCTTAGGTTCCACGCAGGTGTAACGGATCAGGATTCAGAAATTTCTTGGCAGGGTAACGTTTATAACGCTTTTCCTATTGAAGCTAAAGGTTTTGAGATGACGGGCAAGGGGCAAATACCTCGACCTAGTCTACAGGTAGCAAACATAACTACTACTTCTAATGGGCAAGGGTGGGGGAGTATATCTGCCCTAACTAGGGACTTTGACGACTTAGTAGGCGTAAAAGTAGTTCGAAAAAGGACTTTTGGACGCTTCCTAGACAACTACTGTAGTATTAATGAGCATACTCACTCTGGTAGATGTTCAGAAGATTCTTGGAATGATAGTCACACCGATTGTTGCGTTCAAGGCGGAGGTGCTTGGGATGCAGACGAAGCTACCTGTATAGGTAGTGAGTATACTTGGGTAGGGTACTCTTGTCATACTTGTGCTATACCCCATTGCTCTGACTTTGCGTACACAACGGAATCTGCGTGCGAGGAGGCAGAGAAGTTTTGGTACACTGAAGGTGTGTGGCACGTTAATAATAAAAGCAACTGGGTTGCTCTTAATACTGCTGAATGGGGTCTTGAGGGGGGCCAAAATCATTCCCATTCTATAACAGTACCTCCTGAAACTTTATGTTCTTTAGGGGAGGGGTCTAAGGAGTCTATAACTTCTTGTACTAATAAGTATGTACTACCAGACATTCGAGTTTACTCTGTAGGAAGTAATGGCGAGATACTAGAGTATTACATAGAAGATGGAGGCTCTGGCTGGCCTGATGTGGTGGAGAATTTAGAGGTTGTTGCTTCTAGACTACCAGATTTAGGGGTTGGGGCAGAGGAAGGCATCTACTCTTCGCATACTCATGTAATAGACCCTCCTATCGAGGATCTGAATAAGCTTATTTCAGGAGACCTATTGGAGGTAGAAGCTAGAACTGAGTACGTTTTTGAGCACGCTCATCAAGTATTAGTTACTTATGACCCTGTAAATACCAGGTTTGTATTAGAGTTTATAGATAATTGGCTCACGGTTGCTAACCATACTACCCCCCACTCTTTAGAGTATAATGTTGTTACTTCTGCTTCTTTTTCCAACCCTCTATTTAGTGGGGGTGCACTGACTAGCTTTACCCTAGCTTCTGGAGGTATGGGGTACTCCGTCGATGACGTAATTGCCTTAAAGGATATACCGAGTTGGGTGGCCCATAGTCACGATGTGCAGCTGGAGTATAAATACCAGGGTAACGATATTAAGGAGTTAGTTAAGGGTACAGACAGTTCCTTTAAAGGAGACGTAGTCTCTTGGTTTCCTACAGTAGGGGCTGAGATAACCAGTAACTATAACGGGGAGGGAATTCTACGGATCGAATCTAACGGTATAGGGGACGGCGCTTATATGGACTTAAGCACCTTTAAAGATTCTGAGTACTTAGTAAGTTTTCAGTTTAACATTGTAGAGGGATCTGATTGTTCTGTAAAGGTAGAGTACTTAGATGCTGACTTACTTTGGGTGGAGGAGTGGTCTGAGCCCTTAGAGGGTACTGGGTGGCAGACTTTTGAAAAAGTATTCTACACATCTGCGGAGATGTATACGGCTACAAGAGTTTCTGTATTTGCAGCAGGGCCCCTTGGAGGAGAGCTTGATGAGATACTAATATCTACCTTCAATGTATCACAGACCTGGGTCAGAGGGGATATAGTTGCTAGGTCTATTACTTTTAATGATTATGACCAACACGGTTTAGAGTATATACATAATTTAATAATAAATACCTCAGACCCTACTGCATTTATGGAAGACGATATCTACTTTATAGACCGAAAGGCTGTGGAGAGTAATATTTTAATCGAGTTTGAACTTGCACCCGCTTGGGATGTGGAAGGGGTTAGACTCCCCTCTCGGGAGATTATTCAGAATACATGCTTATGGAGGTACAGAGGAGGGGAGTGTGGGTACACAGGGGATAATTACTTTGACTACAACGACCAATTAACTGTAGAGAGTCGGGATACCTGTGGTAAAAGATTAAATAGTTGTGAGCTTAGGTTTGGGTCTTCTGCTACCTTACCTTATGGAGGGTTCCCTGGAGCAGGCCTAGGAAGGTAAATTATATGATAGACTTAAGTACTGAGACACAGTTAAAGATTAAGCAGCATGCGAATAGCGTGTTCCCACAGGAGTGTTGTGGAGTCGTTCTGGACGGAGGGGAGTATATACCCTGCCGCAATATTGCTTTAGGCATGGAAGAGGATGACTTCGTGTTAGACCCAGAAGACTTTGCAGCGGCTGAGGATAAAGGGGACATTACTGCTATTATACATAGTCACCCGAATGGGGACCATAAGGCTAGTGAAGCGGACCAAGTCTCCTGCGAAAAGTCTGGTAAGCCTTGGTACATCTTATCCTGGCCAGCAGGAAACTTTGGTAGGATAGAGCCAAAAGGCTATGTGGCTCCTTTAGAGGGTAGACAATTCGCCTATGGGGTTTTAGACTGTTTATCTTTAGTCATAGATTACTACAAAAAACACCTTGAGGTAGACATAAAGTACTTTCAAACTGAGTTCGACTGGTGGAGTAAGGGGGAGAACTATTACCAAGAGAAGTGGGATAGTTGGACTGAGGGGGTCTTTACAGAGATAAAAGACCACTCGAAGTTGAAGAAACATGATATACTACTTATGCAGGTTGCTTCAAACGTTCCTAATCACGCTGGAGTTTACTTAGGAAATAACATGGTACTACACCATTTAATGGGTCGGTTATCCACTAAGGATGTATTTAGTGGGTACTTTCAAAAACACACTATTCATGTACTAAGGCATAAATCACAATGTTAAGAAAAGTTACACTATATGGGGACTTAGGAGCTAAGTTCGGGAAGCACTGGATGTTGGATGTTAAAACCCCTGGTGAGGCGGTAAGAGCAATTGAGGCTAATATACCGGGGTTTTATGACTATTTATCTGAAGTAGGTAGATGCTTCCACATTATTAAAGGCACTAAATATGACAGCGAGGAGCTAGACCTAGGAGGTATTAGTAGCCCTATAGGGAACTCCGAGCTGAAGATTATCCCTGTTGTGTATGGGGCTAAGAGCGGTTTTATGAAGTTTGTTGTGGGCGCCTTAATGGTGGTGGCGGTCATTTATACTGCCGGACTAGCTGCGGGGGCCGGCGGAATGGGATTTGGGACAACTATGTCTGCAGGTATGACTTCTTTAACAGGAGGAGGTCTACTGTCCGCAGAAGGAATAGCTATAATGGATATAGCCGCGGCGTCTTCCCTGCAAGTAGGTCTTGCAAAAATAGGGATGGGTATAGCTATTTCAGGTATAGCACAAATGCTTGCCCCTAAGCCCAGTCCGCCTTCTAGTAGTTCCCCTGTGGATAACGGGAGTTCTTACAACTTTAATGGCTCTGTTAACACTACTGCGCAAGGCGTGCCCGTACCTGTTTGTTACGGCAGATTGATTGTGGGAAGTGCTGTTATTAGCGCAGGAATAAAATCAGAAGATATAGGCTTCGTAGAGGAGGCACCAGCATGACATACCCTAGAGATATAATAAGAGGTTCCGGAGGCGGTGGCAAGGGAGGTGGGGGCAAAGGCCGCCCTGCCCAAGAGGATGCAGATACCTTACACTCCTCGCAACATGCTCGAATCCTAGATGCAATTTCAGAGGGCGAGGTCGAAGGCCTGGCTAATGGGGAGAGAGGGATTTATCTAGATGAAACCCCTCTAATGGCGGAGGATGGGAGCTATAACTTTGAAAACGTCACCGTAGGTTTCAGAGAAGGATCTCAGTTTCAAGAGTATATGCCTGGGTTTGGAGGAGTTGAGTCTAGTACGCAAGTAGGTCTTACAATTAATAAGGATCTAGACACCTGCCCTCCTCAGGTAATTCACCAAGCAAACATGGATGCTATCCGTGTTACTGTGGCTTGCATGAATCTAACCACGCAGGATAAGGAAAATGGAGACATACACGGTAGCAAGGTTGAATTTGAGATATACCTTAAGTATGGCTACACAGGGTCTTGGGTTAAAAGAGCTGAAGGGATTTTTGAGGGTAAGACCACTAAGAAGTATACTCGTACATACCGACTAGAATTGGGCGAAAGTTACGAGTTAGGGGAGGAGGTTTGGATTCGAATCGACCGTATTACGGACAAGCCAGAGGATAGCTCTGAGCAGAACGAGATTACTTTTGAGTCTTATACTACCGTAATTGATAACAAGTTGTCTTACCCGAATACCTCTTATATAGGGTTAGCTATTAATGCAAAGCAGTTTCAAAGCATTCCTAAGCGAGCTTACGATATAAAAGGTATTAAAGTAAAACTGCCTAGTAATTATAATGGTTATGACCCTGAGACCTTACAAGTGGGAGACAACCTATACGAAGGGCACTGGGATGGTCAGCTAACTAAACTTGGTTGGACAAGTAACCCTGCCTGGATTTTTTACGACTTAGTCACCAATGAGAGGTACGGACTAGGTGGTTATATTAAAGGCACTCAAATAGATAAGTGGACCTTATATCAAGTTGCTAGGTACTGTGACTCTGTTAACGAGGACGGAGACTTTGTAGGGGTTAAGACAGGCTTCCGTGATGCAGTTACAGGGGAGGACATGTACGAACCTAGGTTCGCTATGAACCTTTATATACAGCAACAACAAGAGGCTATAAAAGTAATACAGGATATAGCTTTTGCCTTCAGAGGTTTAGTATACTGGGCAGCGGGGCAGCTTGTGCCTGTACAAGACGCGCCTAAGACAGCTTCAAAACTCTTTTCAGCTGCTAATGTAATTGATGGTGCCTTCCAATATACAGGTACCGCTCAGAAGGCTAGAAAGACTGTTGCACTAGTTTCTTGGAATGACCCCGAGGATATGTACCGTGCTAAAATGGAGTACGTTGAAGACCGCGAGGGGATAGATAGGTACGGTATCCGCAAGACAAGTATAACAAGTTTTGGATGTACGTCCCGAGGACAGGCTCATCGTATAGGGTTGTGGACTTTGTTCACGAATAGGCTTGAAACAGAACTTTTAGCTTTTAAAACGGGAATTGAGGCAGCTGCGCTGCGTCCTGGAGACCTAGTATTGATAGCAGACCCAACTCGCGCTGGAAAGCGCCTAGGGGGTAGGACTAAGGTAGTAGAGGAGTCTTCAAAGACTAGGGTATACCTGGATGTACCTTTCACTCCTACTGGTGGGGTAGATTATACTTTAAACATTCTTCACTCTGAGGAGGCTTGTGTATACCCGCAGGAAACTTCTCCTGGTGTACCTCATCATAGTGCCGGGCAGATGTACTCTCCTAGTAACCCACATGAGTTAGTACCTGCAGAGGCTTGTATATCTGATGGGGGCCAATGGAACCCCTATTTATTTAATGAGTCTTATAAAGTAGAGCCAACTCCTTATGAGGAGACAGAGTACTTAGAAATACCTGCGGAAGATAGGATAGCTACTGAAGGTACTGGGCTGGAGTCAAACCCTTTTTCCATATATGACTCTTCAGCTAACTTTACAGAGAAATATTTAGGTAGAAGTATTGAAAACAGCACCACGGGTGATATGTCTACTGTATCACAAATTATTTCTCCTACAGAACTACATGTGGAAGTCACTGGTTTCGCCTCTGAGGGTGACCTTATTAAGTACCATCATGCATTATCCTACCTACCTAAAGCGGACTTTATGTACTTACTAGAGGAAGTGGGAGTAGTTGACGCCCAGGAATGGCGAGTTCTTGGAGTTGCTGAAGTTAAGAAAAACGAGTTCGCTGTAACTTGTATGGAGTACCAAGAGGATAAGTACCGCATTATTGAGGAGCGTTTAGACTTTGAAGAGTTAGATAGTAGACATATTAGTTCTATACCTAATACGTTAAAGGCCACTCCTCCTCCTGCGGATGTTGATATTGATGAAGCACTATATAAGTCTTCTGATAGTTCCTTAAAGAATAAAATGGTAGTTAGTTGGAGGGAGCCAGATAACTTCCCTTATATCAGAGACTACTTAGTGCAGTATAAGCCAGAGGGAGGGAACTGGGTTACTGCAGGAGTTACTGAGTTTACTACCTTAGACATTTTAGATGTCCCTGCAGGTACTTACACTGTTAGGATACGAGGTACTAGTGTTTTATTGAATAAAAGCTCTAGCTTTACTAAGGCGACTAAAACACTCGTAGGACTAGTAAGGCCCCCGGCTTCTGTAACACAATATTGTGCCGGGTACTCCTACGCGAGGACTGCTCTAGAGTGTACCTCTCAAGGAGCTTGCTCACAAACAGATGCGGGGTTCTCGGTTAACTCCCAAAGCATTTGTGAGGGGTTAAGGCCTTTAGACCCTGATACGGGGGTCTTAGTAGCTGATGAGGATACCTGTGTCAGTACTTTAGGACACGCTTGGGTGGGGGGAGTCTGTCAGGGCAGGTGGCAGTCTGATGGTAATACCTGGGAGACTAATAATAACAATTTCGTGGGTGTATCCGACTTTAAGCTAGGTACTAGCCTTAGATGGGAGCCCGTGCCTGATTTAGACTTAGCAGGATATGAGCTGCAACAAGGCCCTACCTGGGTATCTCCCGACGCCTTAACCTCTATTGATGTTCTAGAGGGAGGAGTGGGTTACTCAGTAGGGGATTCTATTGCAATCACTAGTACTACAGGAGGCTCAGGAGCAGTAGCTGAGGTACTAGCTGTGGACGTGAATGGTAGTATACTCACTGCTCTTGCGGAAGATAAGATGCCCCTAGGCACTAAGGTAATTGTAGGGGGTTCCGGATATAAAGCTGGAGCTGTAGAAGCTGTAGCGGCTAATGGGACAGGAGCTGTATTTGATATTGGGTCTGACAACGTAGGCTGTTGTAAATGCCGTTGTGTAGACAATAAACTGCTTATTAGAGAGAACTCTTTATCCTTTGGAATTGATGGAGGGTACTATCTGCCTGCAGGTGTACACACCTTTATGGTTAAAGCGGTAGATAATAGTGGTACATATTCCAATTATATAGGAGAGGTGTCTCTTGAAGTAAGCAGTCCTGATCCTGTGACTAACTTAACCTACTCTTTCGTAGGTGGTAATGTTTTACTAGAATGGGAGCCTCCTGTTTCTAGTTTTTACGCAGTCAAAGACTACGACTACGTCTACGGAAACGCTTGGGACTCTGAATCAAGTACTAGGGTGCATGTTAGTTCAAACAATGCAAGTATTAGTGTAAACTGGGGAGGTACTCGTACTTACTGGGTTACCCCCGAGGACCTTGCGGGTAATTTAGCTGTTCCCGTAAGTGTAGAGATAGAGATATTTAACCCTGGTTGGAGTACTTCGGAACCTATTTCACACAATATCAATAAGTTAGGGGTAGCCTCTTTATCTTGGGAGGTCCCTACAGAAGGTTCCTTACCTATCTCTAACTACGAGCTTAGGTACGGAGGAAGTACAGGGGACACTGCTACCTTAATTGGTTTAGTTAAAACTACTACGTACTCAGAGCAAGTATCCTGGGGACCTACAAGTAATGAACCTATAAGAGTATTCTGGGTTCGAGCTATTGATAGTGCAGGTAATATGAGCGAGTGGCAGCATCATCAAGTAGAAATTCGAGACCCTCTAGATCTAAAAACTTTAGACTACTCTTTAATAGGTCCGGACCAAGTGACTACTTGGACGAGCCAAGGTGAGGGGGACTCTGACTACGATGAGAACATAGAATATTTATTACCTGTCGCACATTGGGAAGTACGAAGGGGTGCTAACTATAGTTCTGCCTTTGTTGTATCGGCTACTAAGTCTTCTCCTAGATATTCTGAGAAAGTAGAGTGGGGTGATGGTACTTCGGAGACTTATTGGGTAACTCCTATGGACTCCGCAGGGAATAAAGGGCCTTCTTCGAGCCTTCTAATTACAGTAAATAACCCTTCTATACCTTCTACAGTTTCTTACTCTATATCAGGTAACACTGCTACAATTTCGTGGGTGGCACCTAGTGCTGATTTAGATATTGTAGAATACGAGTTACGTAGTGGAGCAACTTGGGACTTTAATTTAGACGGTTCGGGTAATATGGCTATTACAAAGGCTTTAACCTTGAACCACACACTTAATGTAAACTGGAGGCCTTACGACCCTGATAACAATATTGATGATATATGGTTTTTTGTTCGCGCAATTGATTCTGCAGGTAATTATTCAGACGCTCCTGTCACTACTGTACATCCCGAGGGCTTAGGATATACCCACGCTAAAATTAATCAATTGGGTCAAGTAATAAACTTACGTAGTTCTTTTGTAGGTATAATGGTATTACTAACTTGGACGGCTCCTACTCTTGCAGGAGATGCTCTTAATAATTATCTGCCTGTTGACTTCTATGAAATCAGAGATGCTACAGGGGCTGTACTTAAAACTACGAAGTCCACTTCTTACTCTACCCCCGTTGACTGGGGTGCAGGGTTAAATAAAGAGTTTACAGTAGTAGCTAAGGATATGGGAGGAAACTATGGAGTACCTGTGGATATAGATATCGCAGTGACCCTTCCAGACGCCCCTAGTTCTTTAAATACCACCGCTGTGGATAATAATGTACTGATTAGATGGCCTAGTGCTTCTAATCCTGCTAAACTTGATATTATTAGTTATGAGGTTAGGAGGTGTCCAGATGGAAATCCTTCTTGTTCTTCAAGTAACTGGGAGGCTTTATCTCCGGTATCTTCTACGGCAGGTATGTTTATATCGCATTTAGAGACCACAGGAGGTGCTTTTAAATACTGGTTAAGAGCCACGGATTCTGCAGGTAACGTTTCCGAAGCTATAAGTTCAATAGTGTTGGTCTCAGAGCCTCCTGACTTTATTTTGAAAGAGGATAGGTTATCCACTTTAGATGTTAGCGCACCTAGTAGTTATGAAGGCGAAGAGACCACTATAGAAACAACCGGTATACATAAAGGGGCTGTGTCTGCGTTCCTCCCTGTAGATGATTCTGAGACTTGGTCTCAACATTTTACTACTAATGGATATAATAGTCCTCAAGAGCAGGTAGATGCAGGTTTTGAATACTTCTTGGAGCCCTCCCAGACTTCCGCAGATTTTTGGCAAAAGTGGGATTTAGAAGTGTTGATAAACCCTAGTTCTATACAAGTAGGTATTGGACTAAGATTGTTAACAGGCACCGTTATACCTTCTACTACCATATACTATAGTGACTCAGACCCTGACGGAACTTCTTTAGAGAATACCGCTGGGTGGAATACTGCTTCAGGGTCTTCTACTATGGCAGGGCAGGCATTTAGGTATCTAAAAGTCCATACCGCCTTTAGTACTTCCGATGGAGGCTTGGCTGCTCTAGACGAATATAGAGTTAAAATAAGTCTTAAAAATATTACAGATTCTGGCACTACAAGTATATTAGGTACCTCAGGTCTATGTAATGAACTAAACTCAGGAGAGGAAGGAGCTCCTATGTATTATTTAAATGAATTAGGGCTAACACAACAGCCTGATAATGATATGGCTTTATGTTTAAGTGAAGGGGGCTCTTGGTATCCTACAAAGGATGATATGAAGGTAGTTAGAGTTTTCTTTAATAAACCTTTTAAGGATATCAACTATTTAAATACTTCGTACAAAACAGAGCTGGATGGGGAGGTAGTACCTTCCCGGTTCACTATATACGATTTCGAGGATGTTCCCAGCCCTTCTTTCTTTTATGCGTATATACTAGATAAAAATGATTACGGGTCTATTTCGGACCCTACAAAATCTTTTAATGGAATTTTAACTTGGAATAGTAGAGGAGTACAATAATGGCAGCAAACTGGAGTAAACCCACCCTAGATTCTTTATACACGGTATTTAGGGATGAGTTAATAGAGAGAGCGGATGATCACGCAAAAATGTTTAATAGTACTAATACCACTAACCTACCCCCGGGGGTAGTTAAGTGGAACGGTTCCGAGAATAAGTTCGATATAAAAATTCCTGCTGGCTGGGAAGACCTTAGTACCGAATATAAGATAAATGTAGAGAAACTAGGAGGGTTGACCTCTTCTGAATATACTAACACTGCTAGCTCCCAGAATATTACAGGGGCCAAGGTATTTACTAATAATACAGAAATTCAAGGTACTACTACTTTAAGAGGAGACGTCGTTTTAGGGGACTCTGCTACTAATGAAGTTACCTTTAATGCGAAAGTAAAAAACACTACATTTTCTGGGGATGTTACTTTGGAAGGGGCTACTACAGACCTAAATGTAGGAGGTAGTGGCTCTATATCAGGAGGTTTAAGCGTTTCAGGAAACTCCGTTCTAGGAGGGACTTTAAGTGTGTCCAGTAACTTTTCAGTTAATGGCAACACTACTCTAGGTAACGCTAGTTCCGATACTATTACGTTAACTGGAACAGTAGGTGCCACGACTTTTAATGGGGACGTTACTCTATCCGGTACAAGTACTGACTTAACAGTAGGAGGCGCAATCACAGTTGCGGGAGCCACTACCTTAAATGGTAATGTTACTTTAGGCAACGCAGCTGCAGATACTATATTAATTAACGGTGATATACACGGTGCAAGTAACACAGTGGATATTAAAGATGCCTTAAACTTATCAAGCACCTTAACAGTAGCTTCAACTGCAGACTTCAACTCTAGTATAACTACTAGAGCTATTACTATGGATAATGACTACCACTTTATTGCGGGTAGTAATGGTAACCATAATGGAGACTTTATCTGGTACTCCGAGACTGCGGGGGAATACTTTGAGATAAATGGGGGCACTGGAAATACGACCATACATGGAGTGAATAGTCAATTTACTATGCATGGGCAGGCAACTGTAGCAGGGGCATCGACTACTCCTTTGTATATGTATAACGATGGCAGGCTATACCTATCTAATACAGCAGAGGCAACAAGTCTTTCGGACAGCTCTGTATCCCTCACAGTTAAAGGTGGAGCAACAGTAGCTAAGAACTTATACGTCGGAGGAACTATTTATGAGAGTTCCGCAAGGGAGTTAAAAGAGAATATAGAACCACTCGTAGGTTCTTTGGGTAAAATTCGCCTACTTGAAGGGGTGTCTTATAACAAGATATCTAATGGGCAGAAAGAAATAGGGCTCATCGCAGATGAGGTTCTAAAAGTTATTCCTGAAGTAGTCAGTTCCAAAGACGGCAAAGCAGAGGCTCTACACTATAGTAGATTAACTGCCGTTTTAATAGAAGCTGTTAAGGAGTTAACAAATAAAG
>Ga0257118_1000604_pt1 | contig 30586 bp, 19 predicted proteins | sample SI112_150mmetaG_FD_190156 | JGI IMG/M metagenome (GOLD analysis project Ga0257118, IMG submission 190156) | Marine microbial communities from Saanich Inlet, British Columbia, Canada - SI112_150m | ecosystem: Environmental > Aquatic > Marine > Inlet | place: Canada: British Columbia | collected...
TTTTGAATCCCACCTTCTTTGATCAGATTCAAGGAAACATCCATGATTTGTTTTTGCCGGGTTTTGGTATCAAGCCTATTCATAAATTGTGCAGTTAGTTTATACCTACTAACATTGCTTTGCAAGCAAATTATCAGAGAAACAGGATTTATAATTGTATCTAGGATTGAATTATTGCGGGTACAATGAATCACTAATCAAAAAGGTATAAATTCCCTCGCCGGAGCAGGGTGATAAAAAGGCACCATCATTGGCCCAATCTTCATACTCCCACTCATCCATATTACCAGGTACTTGCATATTCAAGGTGTCACTGTCTCTCAATACAAGGAAAGCTTCAAGTTCAGCAGAAAAGGTTTCATCAGCCAGTCCATCAATACATTTTTCAGTTTTAACTTTATGTATGTAAATGTGATCACCTGCCGCAACCAGCGTATCTCTGCTTTCAGCATCCTTTGTGGTGTAGACTACCTCCACATCGATAGAACTGGTATTATCAATATTGAAATCATGATGAGTATGTGGATCACAGGCTGTAATCGTCAGACCTGTGAAGACCAGAAGGGAAACGGGGAATCTTAATGATTTCATTTTCTTCTCCTTCTTGATGAGAAATTAAAACTTGAATCCCCAGAAAATTAGGAGAAGCAGGACTCTTGCCCATATTCAAGGTCGAATCAATATGGATCGCTGTGATATCATAGTTTAAAAAGAATGATCTGCAATTCTGCAGCCAATATATGATCAATTGTAATGGTTTCACTTATCAAAACCAGCTATCGGCAGAATTGACAATGACCTCAGCTTTTTTTGACGGACAGGCAAAGACAAACGCTCCAGAGCTCTCTGATTGGATCAGATTTAAATTTATGTCCAGTTGGTTATTGGTGAGAATCCCCAGCTTCGCTCTCTTTAGTGAGCTGCGCCGTGGTGCTATTGGAAATACACAGGACTCCTATAAAAAAGGCCCCCAGCCTAAGCCAGGGGCCAAGCTCTACAGGATTAGTTGATTGGAGACTAGTACTGTTTGAGCAAGTAAATCACTTCTATATGATGGATAAAAGCAATCACCAAAACAACTTAGCACATTTGTTGCCATTAGCAATTATCCGATTTAAATCCGGGAAATTATTTGAAAAATAAATGTAAATGGTTGTTTGTTTTATGTTTTCGTACCTCATATTCTTAGCATAGCCAGGAAAGTCCAAGTGGATGGTAATGTTTTCTGCAAAAGTCTGCAGAAGAAACTGGCTAGAAGAAAGCCACCTTTAGTGGTTATGATTAAGAAAGAGGTTTAGAAATGGCTGATCAACTAGTCAACGGTGTGGTCAAATGGTTTAACGATGCAAAAGGTTACGGATTTATTCAGCAAGAAGACGGTCCAGATGTATTCGTGCATTATCGTGCGATCAACGGTGAAGGACACGCGTCCTTAAAAGAAGGACAAAACGTTACTTTGAATGTCACACAGGGCGAAAAAGGTCCACAGGCAGAGAACGTTACTGCTGTATAAATTCTTTCTCTAAAGAATTTAGAAAACGCCGGTCTCTTTATGAGTGCCGGCGTTTTTTTTTCTTCGCATTCAAAACACCCCCTCCAATAAAAGCTACTTTAGACAAGTCCTACGGATTATTTCCCTCGAGACTCTTGTCAAAACCATTTCTGGCCATTGATTATAAAAATTGAAATAGTTTGACGCATCACGTCCTAATATTCAATATGTGGTTCCCAGGGTGGGTGGTCTTAGTTCGATAATGAGCTCAAGTTGACCTGCTTAATAATTTTATGAAGCCAAATCACGGGGAAGAATCAATCACCCATAGAAAGGGTGGATTGTATAGTTCTTCTAGTTGACTATATTCGCAGCATAATCAGCATAAATATTGAAAGTAACTCATGTCGAACCTCTCCAGCGCTCTCGTAATAGAAAAAGATCGTCCCACGCGAATTTTGATCGTGGAGGATGATCCACAAATGGCAAAATTTATCAGTTTCAAATTGGGCTATCTCGGATATGAAGTTGCAGGGATTGCAAGCAACGAATCCATGGCCATTGAGCTGGCAAAAGAACTTCATCCAGATCTCATCCTAATGGATATTATACTTGACAACGATGACGATGGGATTGAAACGGCCAATAAGATCCTCGCCTTTACCGATGTTCCCATTGTTTATTTGACAGCTCAAGAGGATGATGCAGTTTTCGAACGCGCAAAAATAACAAAACCCTTTGGCTATCTGTTAAAACCCTTTAATGACCGCGATTTAAATCTGGTGGTTGAAACTGCCACCTATCGGCAGGACCAAAAAATAAAGCTGGATCGTGCTTTGGAGGATGCTCGAAGCATCATAAACAGTTCCTTTGTGTTGATCATCAGCTTGAACCGTGAGGATAGAATTGTGGAGTATAATCAAGCTGCAGAGTGGGAACTTGGTTATTCCCGTGATGAGGTTATAGGTAAAAGTATTTTGAATTTCTTAAGCCATAAAGAAGATCTAGTATTTATCAAAGATAATATTGCCCGCGGGAAACGCTGTCAGCTAGATATAGAATTTATACATCAGAATGGGAAAAACCTAAACTGCCTGCTTTCACTTTCCCTTCTAAAAGACTCCTATGACAACAACAATGGAATCTTGATGATTTCACATTAGACTTATATCAGAACTGCCCACAGCGCCTTCGAATCACTGGTGAAACCTGAACCCTGACTATTTGGCTGGGAGTGAAAAAGTAAAGGATGTCCCTGCATTGGGTCCACTCTTTACGGTAATGCTGCCACCTAATTCTTCCACAAATTCTTTGACTAGAATTAATCCAAGTCCACTACTCGGTTCGTCATTGGTCCCCTTGCGCTTTAATTTGTTCTCCAGCGTAAAAATGTTCTCATGCTCTGCTTCAGGGATTCCGATTCCAGTATCAATAATACTGATTAGTGCCATAGATTCAGCTTTAGATGCTGAGATTTTAACTTCTCCATTTGAGTGGGTGAATTTGATCGCGTTGGATATCAGGTTTCTTAAAATTGTACTTAGCATGTCAGTATCAGCAAGAACCAAAATATCTTCTTCAATCTGATTACTCAGAGATATGTTCTTTTCCTGAGCCTGATTCTTGTAAAATGATAGCTCCTTATCTATAAATTGGCCCAGGCTTTCTTCACTCAAATTTACTTGCATCGCCCCGGTCTGAAATCTCGACCACACCAGCAAATTTTCCAGGAGGCCGAAAGTGTTTTTAGTCGAGTCGCTCATTGTCCTCAGCAGCTCCAGAACTTTATCTCGTGAGAGTGTTGGGAATACTTCTATAGCCGTCGTCATCAATTGCATGGTGCTGCCTAAAGGAGATCTAAGGTCGTGAGAAATGATGGAAAAGAATTTATTCTTGGTGGAAACCAGACTCTCAAGCTCTCTACGTTGGGCATCCACCAACAGCAATGTTTTTCTTTTTGAGCGATACATGAAAAAGAGTATGATTGAAAAAACAATGATGGAAAAAATCACTGCAGCTAATAACAACTCTGTAGTTCTCTGTTTCTCCAACTTGATTTTTATCAACTGATTTTCGAAAAATAGCATGTTAATCTGTTGGCGACGTTCTTCTCTTTCGTGAAAATTTTTCATACCCGTTATTTTTACCGAAGCCAGGCGATCTGCAAGCAGTTGGGTTAAAGAGGTCTGAGCCGATAAATAATGATACGCTTTGTCCAGATCTCCCTGTTTATGATACATGTCAGCCAAGACCCCGTATAATCTATTTTCCATACGCAGCTGTTGTGACTCAGTCGCCAATTTCAAGCCCATTTTAGCTGTATCAATCCCAGCCTGGTGGTGTCCCATATCAAAAAGAGAACGGCCTATATATTCATAAGTTTGACTTAACACAAGCACATCATCACCACCCTTTTTTAGCATTTGCGCTTGATCAAGATATTCGATGGCTTGATTGAAATTTTTGAGTTCATATTCAATCTTGCCCAAGTTTTTTAATGTAATGGCGAGTCCATGGGTGTCATGCGCCCTGGAATGAATTTTATTTGATCTTTGAATGAAGTCTCTCGCCTTTTTAAATCGTTTTTGATTGAAATATATATCCCCTATTTGATCAAGACAGATGGCTACTCCCAGGCTATCATCTGAAGTGCTGACCTGCGTTTCATAAGTATCCAGACTTTTATACAAATATTCCAGCGCTTCATGGTACAATTCTAAATCCTTATAGATATTCGCCAGAGAGTACTGAACCCAGGCCTTCCCTTCATTGAGACCAATTTCGGCATAGTGTGTCTCAGCTTTGGTAATATATTTGATTGCTTCGTCATATTCGCCCAGGATTCTGTGGATGTTTCCCAGCAATGAATAGCATGACCCCATTGTCCGATGGTCTCCTGCCCTGGTGGCAGCTTCAATCGCTGATAGATAATGTGCTATAGAGGCTGAATTATTGCCATGTGCACTCTCCATTGTTCCCAGCTGGATTAATATTTTTGCTGTGAGTTGATCATTTTTTGACTCTTTCGCCAAACCCAAGGCGCTTGACTGTAGATTTTTTGCCAGCACCATATTGCTGCGGTTAAAATAAAAAATGCCCTGATAATATTGAACATATGCCAGATGTGGTGTGTACCCCTGCAACACAATAATCAAGGAATCAAAAGTCCCTTCAACAGCAGATGAGTCAGTAGAGAATTGAGTTTTAACTTCATCCAGAATGTTTTGGAGTTCATCGATTTTATTGATATGAGTTTGGTCTGGACCAGCAGCCATCGTCCTTTCCATACCAGCAAGTGATATAAGTATTACGGTAGCAAGTATTTTTGATTGAGACTTCAAAATATTATAAAGACATCTTATTCCCAAGCTCAGTAGGGACCTCTTCAGGGATCTCTTATGTAACATTTGTATATATATTTAATTTATTCCTTAACAAGCATTTATCACCTTATGCTATCACACTTTGATATTAACTCTCGTTCCTTATTGGGGTAAATACAAGCGGAAACAATTAAAACCTTTAAAGGCCTGGACATATTTCATCTCTCCCCACTATTAGATTTCTACGATCATAAAATACCCTGGTTTAATCAGCTGTTTTGTTGCCATTCATCATGATTGGACTCTTTTCATGGCATCAATAAGATCTGTACTGAGTATTGGTTTAGTAAAATATTCTGTAGCCCCTGCTTTTATGGCAGCTGTACGGCTTTGAGAAAAAGCGTGAGCCGTGATAGCCAATATCGGTAAATTCTGGCTTATTTCATTTCGGATGTATTTGATTAAAGCTATCCCATCCACATCTCCAGGAAGTGAGAGATCAATGATTGCTATTACATAATCATGCTCCTTAAGCAGTGCCCTTGCATCTGATGCAGTTGGAACTATTTGCAATTCATAAAGACCATCCAGTACTATCGTATAATACTGCTGTGACGAAATATCATCTTCAACTATCAAGATCGATTTTCCAGGATCGTTCTTCATTTTTGTTCCTCACTTTGTGGAAACATCAGAGTGAAAGTAGACCCAACATTTTTTTCACTCTCCAACTCAAGATCAACATTGTTTAGTGCCAGGTACTCCTCAGTCAAAGCCAAGCCCAGCCCAATTCCCTGATAATTCTTTGTGAAACCCTCACTTTCCTGGGTGTATGGCTGGAATATTCTGCTCTTATAATCTTCAGAGATTCCAATCCCTGTATCAATAATTTCAAGTTTAATGAGATCCTTTTTCTGTATCAGTTTGAGCTTGATAAGAGGTGGACCCCAAAAACTGGACAGTGGCTTAGGTGTGAACTCCTGATTAATATGAGTCCACAAGGAGGACACCATGACAAAGCGAAAACGACGCAATCACAGTTCAAAGTTTAAGGCAAAAGTAGCATTAGAAGCACTTCGAGAAGAAATGACCATGTCAGAACTAGCCGAAAAGTATGATCTCCATGCCAACCAGATAAGTCATTGGAAGAGTGACCTGATCTCAGGAGCAGAGGATGTGTTTGGTGGTCATGAACAAAACAAGAAAGATTCTGAAGCTGAGGTTGATAAGCTTCACTCCAAAATTGGGCAACTGACTATGGAACGTGATTTTTTGTCGAAAGCGCTCGGTCATTGAGTAAGGATGAGCGCAAACAAATGATCCGATCAGACCAGACGATGCCATATGTTAAAAAGTGTAAGCTACTTAACGTGAGTAGATCCAGTGTTTACTACAAATCAAAAAGGGTTGAATCTGACGAAGCAGAACTTGCCCTCTGTCTCCTCATAGATAAACTCCATATCAAGTATCCCTGGATGGGAGCAAGAAGCTTGAGAGACCAAGTGAACCGTAGGGTTGACTATACTGTTAACCGTAAGCGTATACAGCGTCTGATGAGAAAAATGGGCATCCATGCAGTTTATGCTAAACCACGGACCAGTATCCCAGGCAAAGGACATAAGATATATCCTTATTTGCTCCGCAACCTGGACATTAATCGTCCCAATCAAGTCTGGTCTACTGATATCACCTATATCCCCATGGCTCGTGGCTTTGTCTATCTGGTAGCCATCATGGACTGGCACAGCCGGAAAGTTTTAAGTTGGAGACTGTCCAACAGTATGGATACGAGTTTTTGTGTTGAAGCTTTAGAAGAAGCAATTGAAAGATATGGCAAACCTGATATTTTTAACACAGATCAGGGATCACAATTTACCAGTGATGATTTCACCCAGGTGCTGAAAGATAATGATATCCAGATCAGCATGGATGGTAAAGGCCGCTGGATTGATAATGTTTTCATTGAGAGATTATGGAGAAGCTTGAAATATGAGGAAGTTTATTTGAAAGCTTATGAATCTGTGAAAGAAGCCAGGGCTGGAATCAAAACATATCTGACTTTCTACAATTCAGAGCGAACTCATCAATCACTTGACAAACTGACTCCAGATGAAGTATACTTTAAAGAATCTATGAGGAAGCTCGTAGGATAATGAACAACGGAACCCTCACACCTAAGATTCAAGAAATACTGTCCAACGTATGGGGTCCACCTCTATACTACCTTCAAAAGTATATTTGATTGCGTTGTCAAGGATATTGTATACGGCCTGGGAAATACTGTATTCGTCACCGAATATTGTGTGGAGTCAGACCAATTCGGTTCATTTGTGATGCCGAAAGTCGAGGTCCGAACCCACATGCGAAAGAGTCGAGCCAATTCTTATGAAATAGATACCTTCCACCTACTTTATTCCTCCGTAAATGTCCCTTGTTCATCGCTCTCCGAATTGAGCGAGTTGAGGTTCTCAAGTAATCAGAGGCTTCTTTAATATTAAGCCAGGTTGAGAACTGCGGCTGGGTGGGTTTATTTCGCATTTGAAACATCTCCCATACCTCTTCTGAGATATTCCTTTGTAATCTTAATCGCCTCGAACTGATAGATATTGGGGTCACCCTTACCCATTGAAGCATGTTCAAGTGGTAAGCGACCAGAGAGTGTTAAGTGGACAATAGTCCAGTAAGGTGCTGAAGTCTCCTTCATTAGGACTTTTCTAGTAATCATCGTTGATTCATTCATGGCACTACTCCTTTTTCTCCTCATACAATGAGAAAGGGATGCCAATTAACGATTTAACAGAATGCAACTGATTCTGTTAACAACAAAATGTTATGGGATTAACACAATTAAGCAGGTGGGGTCAATAAGTAGCTCAATTTACGTTCACGTATAAGCTTGGAAGCAGTCTGGCGAGTGATACCCAACAACTTACCAAATTTTGTATAACTGAGACGTCCATTTTTTAATCGAGCTTGGTCAGCTAATTTTTCAATATCACTATCTATCAATTCACCCTTAATAAGTTTCTGATTACGTCTCAATGCTTGAATAGTTTTTCGGGATTTTTTTAGCTTATTCGTCAATAATTCTTGATGTTGTGAGGAACTATCATAAGCATTACTTTTTTCAAGATCTTTTTCTGGTTCAAATCGGCTCTTATTTGAGAAATAAGATTGAAAATCTATATAGTATAAGTGTAGGTCTACAGGTAATTCAGATTCATAGTTAATCCATGCATTAATTATCAGGTTAAACACTTTGACAAAATTTTGGTCGTGCACATGTGCATTTGGAATTATCTCATATTCTGGCACTAATTCTTTATATAGTGTAATAAATCTGGGGTCATTGATTTCATAATCCTCTCCAGTGTATTCGCCTTTGCTTGGCTTCCAAAATATCCTGATCAATTCAGACACAGCGAGTGTTTTTTCATCATCAAATGGATCATCGATCTTCTTCTCACCCTCTAAACCCGCCGCTTCGATATGTTTTTTGTGTAGGTGAGGACGGACACCCCCAATAATGCGAGGCATATCTCGGACTAAATCTCTAAATGCAGATTCTGAAATCATTTTAGTCATCCACTTCTTTGCGTGTGAGTCAGCTTGAAGCCTTTATTATACCGAATCTAATTATTCCTATTTTCCAGCTACCTCAACCATTCTTTTTCTAATCTTATCCGCCATTTTTTGATTTCCGCAAACAGAGTATGTAGCGTGCTGGCTTGTCCCAATAAGGAAATAAGCCCCCGACTTGAATATTTGGGTAGTGTTGCGATCTGAAGTGTCAATTGCCAAAGCTTCATGAATATCCTCAGAGAGTGTGATTGCAAGCCTTTCCATATCCCCTGAACAGCCTTTGTATTTTTCTCGATAATTATTCGCCCGTGATTCTTTGAGAGCCTCCATTTCTTCACTAAGCATTTCATCAAAGAGAAGCATTTCTTTTATATCTTTAATGTGGTCCCAAGCGATACCAATCATTGATGTTAGCTGGAAGCCTTTTAAAATATCTTCAAGTTGACTACCAGGTGTAATGTCACGTGGTATGGAAGTAACATCTTTCCCATAACGTTTAATTTGCGAAATTGAATTAAAAACGAATTCCTCTCTACTACTCTCAAAATCCAGCTTGAGAGTTTTAATTACTGAAGAGAACTCATCTTTATTAATGCTTGGTTTCTTGCCGAAGATACTCACATCACCTCCAAATTTTCACGAGGCAGTCTCTGTCTAGATAAATATGAGCAAAAGGTATATCCAATCCAATTGTCGGTATAACATGAACTGTTCATTTGCCCCACCAGTTGGTTGATCGTTCTAAAATGTAATTGTTCGGACGATTTAATCAAGGGGTATGATGGGGAGACAATGACTTACCCGTTTCTCCGTTGCCTGCAAAAGCGTTGCCTGCAATACGGTAAAATTGCCAATTTTTGTCAAGAGTTGGAGAGGTGGACCCCAAAAACTGGACAGTGGCTTAGGTGTGAACTCCTGATTAATATGAGTCCACAAGGAGGACACCATGACAAAGCGAAAACGACGCAATCACAGTTCAAAGTTTAAGGCAAAAGTAGCATTAGAAGCACTTCGAGAAGAAATGACCATGTCAGAACTAGCCGAAAAGTATGATCTCCATGCCAACCAGATAAGTCATTGGAAGAGTGACCTGATCTCAGGAGCAGAGGATGTGTTTGGTGGTCATGAACAAAACAAGAAAGATTCTGAAGCTGAGGTTGATAAGCTTCACTCCAAAATTGGGCAACTGACTATGGAACGTGATTTTTTGTCGAAAGCGCTCGGTCATTGAGTAAGGATGAGCGCAAACAAATGATCCGATCAGACCAGACGATGCCATATGTTAAAAAGTGTAAGCTACTTAACGTGAGTAGATCCAGTGTTTACTACAAATCAAAAAGGGTTGAATCTGACGAAGCAGAACTTGCCCTCTGTCTCCTCATAGATAAACTCCATATCAAGTATCCCTGGATGGGAGCAAGAAGCTTGAGAGACCAAGTGAACCGTAGGGTTGACTATACTGTTAACCGTAAGCGTATACAGCGTCTGATGAGAAAAATGGGCATCCATGCAGTTTATGCTAAACCACGGACCAGTATCCCAGGCAAAGGACATAAGATATATCCTTATTTGCTCCGCAACCTGGACATTAATCGTCCCAATCAAGTCTGGTCTACTGATATCACCTATATCCCCATGGCTCGTGGCTTTGTCTATCTGGTAGCCATCATGGACTGGCACAGCCGGAAAGTTTTAAGTTGGAGACTGTCCAACAGTATGGATACGAGTTTTTGTGTTGAAGCTTTAGAAGAAGCAATTGAAAGATATGGCAAACCTGATATTTTTAACACAGATCAGGGATCACAATTTACCAGTGATGATTTCACCCAGGTGCTGAAAGATAATGATATCCAGATCAGCATGGATGGTAAAGGCCGCTGGATTGATAATGTTTTCATTGAGAGATTATGGAGAAGCTTGAAATATGAGGAAGTTTATTTGAAAGCTTATGAATCTGTGAAAGAAGCCAGGGCTGGAATCAAAACATATCTGACTTTCTACAATTCAGAGCGAACTCATCAATCACTTGACAAACTGACTCCAGATGAAGTATACTTTAAAGAATCTATGAGGAAGCTCGTAGGATAATGAACAACGGAACCCTCACACCTAAGATTCAAGAAATACTGTCCAACGTATGGGGTCCACCTCTATGGGACCAAAGGTTATGATGGTACTGTTGGTTATAACCCCATGCTCGGCTTTATCTCTGATGGCAGACATAAGCCCTTTTCCACATCCCTCAAGTTTCGCCAAGGCTATACTTCACCTCAGAGTGATCAGTTGACAGGAATCAAGCATACCCATGAGTTGCTTAAAAGCCATGGGAAGAAGTTGAAGTGCGTTCGTATCGATAGTGCGGGATACATGTCAGATATCGTCAACTACTGTGATGATGAGAATATCAAATACACCATCGTAGCTGACCATAACTCAGCAGTTATGAACCGGATTGCTTCTATACCTGAAACAGACTGGCAAACATTCTATGACCGTGAAGGTGTTGACTGGGGCTGGGAGATAGCAGAGACCAAGTATGTTATGGGTAAAGGCAAACGGGCTTCCAGACTGATAACCAAACGACAAGTCCTGGATCATGCTGATCTGTTTGGTGCTTACAAGTATTACGTTATCATTAGCAGTATCCCTAAAGCTGAAAAGACTGCCCAGGAGACGCTTCACTTCCACAATGGCAGAGGGAATGCTGAGAAGTTTATTCAGGATGCGAAGTATGGGCTCAACCTGAAGGTGGTTCCCACAGGGCAGCTACACGCCAATGCCTTGTACTATATGATTGGGATGCTCACCTTTAATCTGGTCAAACTGATGCAGTTAACGGTTCTACCTGATAACTGGCATCACAGTATGATCACCAGTGTTCGACAAAAACTATTCAGGACAGTGGCTCGGGTAGTGTCAAGTGGCCGCCGGTTATGGTTGGCTATCACTGTTTCTGCAGAAAAAGTTATGATGTTAATCGAATCCAGAGATAAAATTTATGCATTAGAGTAGATGTTTACCTTGAGGTGAACGAAAATGACTTTGGAATAATTATTACAGGCAGCCCTGATCAAGAGCTATACTCAAAAAGTGAGAGATCGGACTGTATATGGGACATTGGCTACAAAACGAAGGAAACTGATTCACTAATGATCACTGAAATGTCAATCACTGGAACCAAAGAACTTTTTTGATGAAAATCAGGTGCCGGGAAACGTTATCTAACTTTTATATCGGAATCTGGGTGCCCTCAATCTATATTACAGATTGAGGGCATAGTTGTTTTTCACATTAAGTTGCCTAAAAGCAAATCTCGAGTAATTCAAAGCATATGTAGAAAAACATTGAATCCACATCATAAGGGGCTAAACCATGTTAAAAACTAAGCAACTCCTAACTGTAATTATTTTTGTGTTAATGGCTCAACTGGCCATGGCTCAGACTTTTTCAATTCAGGGAGTTCTTCGCGACCCACTTGGTCGTACGGTAGAAGATGGGGCTTATGCCTTGACCTATCGTATCTATAATGTTGAGACAGCTGGGACTATTTTATGGAGTGAAACCCATGGTAGTGTAGCTGTTAAACATGGTGTTTTTACGGTGGAATTAGGAGCACTGAACTCCATGAGTGCCCTTACCTTTGATATTCAGTATTACGTTGGAATTTCAGTTGAAAATGGTCAAGAGCTGGAACCTCGGATCAAAATATCCAATGTGCCCAGCGCCTATGGCGTCTTTGGCGTTGATAATACTTTTCCCTCAACTGGAAACGTTGGCGTTGGCACGCCAACACCGCAAGCTGCTCTGCACATCATTGCAGAAGACCCGGCTGATGATATTATTCGAATTGAAGGAAGTGCCTCAGGGGGAGATGTGATCATAAATGCAGCTGGAAATGTAGGAATTGGTACGGCGAGCCCCCAGGCTGGTCTGCATATTCTCACCCAGGGTGCCACAGAAAATTTATTGGCTATCTCAAGCACGACGTCCGGCGCAAGCGTTGTGGTTAATTCAGGTGGTAAAATGACCATTACCCAGGATTCACTTTTATCTGATGCTCTTGATATCTATGGTAATCTGAACATTAAAACTGGACATGTGATTAAATTTAACGATGGATCCACCATTGCCAGTGCCAACTATGGTGGTGCCGCTACTGCAGTTGCCAGTCCAGGCAATGCAACTATTACAGCAGATAATGATAACTTAGGATCAGGTGATATCGAATTCTACGCCAGCGATGAAAGAGTTGCTGCCATCACCCATGATGGTGTGGTCAAAGATAAATCAGGAATACTGTCTCCCACTGGCAGTATCACCATGTTTGCCGGTTCCACAGCACCTGAAGGCTGGTTAATATGCGATGGGAGTTCCATTTCTGCAGCAGCATATCCAACACTCTATACAGTCATTGGATCTACCTATGGTGGTGATGCAACAAACTTCGCTCTGCCCAACATGCAGGGCCGAACACCGGTAGGTTATCAGGCAACAGATTCAGATTTTGATGACTTAAATAATACAGGTGGCCAAAAATCGCATACACTCACTACAGCAGAATTACCCAGCCATAATCATAGCGTGAATCCTCCCGCTACGACATCAACTTCACACACCCATGCTGTCAATCCACCAAGTACCACATCATCAAGCGATAGCCACACCCATACAGTAAGTGATTACTATTGGAGCGATACTGGGGATGTTTCTGAGTATGGCACACCAGAAGGTGATGAAGTTGGTGAAAGATTAACTACTACCCACACTACCAGTAGCGATTCCCATAGTCATACAACTAATATTTCAAGTTTTACATCAGGAACTGGAACTGTATCTGTAGATATTAGCGCCTTTAATTCTGCTACAACTGGGAGTGGAACAGCTCACAATAATCTTCAACCTTACATCGTATTGAATTATATCATTAAGTATTAACCTGAACCTGAGGGAACATTATGAAAAATATTAGGCGATTTAGCTTATTTATTCTCTTTATGGTTTGGTTTATTCCAACTCAAGCTATTGCTCAGTTGTGCGAGCCCATATATAGTGTAGAGAGAGTTCAGGCCATCAGTACGTCGACTGGGCAGACTGGTAATAATCAATACAATATGATCGTGTCAGTGGGACAACCCATGACGATTATGAATACCACAAATTACTCAGAGCATGATATAGCATTGGGCTTTTGGGGACCTTATCTAAAAGAACCAGCAGCGCCGCTTGTACGGGCCTCAGATGGCGATTTTCAGAATATGGTGCTGGTGGATTGGGATATTGAAGGCGATCGTACTGGACCACCGGTTACCAGTGATGAAGTGACCCTGTATCGCAATGATTATATTCTAACCACCTTGCCAGCCCAGCAGACCCAGTATCAGGATTTTAACGTATTTCCTGGTGCTAGTTATTACTATAGCGTTTCTGTAGAAAATGATATGGGCGTTAGCCATACAGATCCTGATGTGGGGTTTTTAAATCCTAACGGCATGATTACCGGTCATATCGAAACCCCATCGGGCTACCCGGTTATTGATACAAAAGTCATGCTTACGCCCAATCTTGGGTTATCTGCAAAATTTAATGGTAACGAATACATCTATTGGTTTGATGGCGATCTCAACACCAATCGACAATTCAACGGTTTTGAAAATGATTATACCCTTGAGACCTGGTTTCGGTCGGTTCATCAGGAAGAACAAGTTCTGTTTGCTGCCGTGGATTCAGCCAGTACCGATCATTATATCACTGTTTCTATTACTGGAAATGGTGCTGTGAAATGGAGTCATCAACCCATTGCAGGAGACGCTGGAACTGAGATAACCACTGTTAACACTTATGCTGGACCAGGGGAGGAGTGGCATCACCTCGCTGTTGTTTATGCTGATTCAAATCTATCTATGAGTATGTATATCGATGGATTTCTGGTTGGTGAAAACACCACTACTGCAAGTATTGATGATCAGGTTGAGTTGATTATTGGAAAACAGGGACCTCGGGAACCGGATAACTATTATCAAGGGCGCCTCGACGATTTCCGGATGTGGAATATCCCCCGGAAATGGGATGACCTACGCAATATGATGGACATTACCCTGTCAGGTGAAGAACCCGGACTCGTGGCTTACTGGAAATTTGATGAGGTGGATGGTGAAACTGTCTTTGACCTTACCTCTGCTAATTTGGATGGGGCTACATGCAATGTGGAACGTGATAGCTACATTGCACCGGTTTATCTGGGTGCTATTACCAATGAAGATGGGAATTATGTTATTAAAGGTATCTACTATGCTGATGGAATGGCCTTTACCGTCACCCCCAGTTTAGCCTCACCCACTGGACGCTCCCTAAAGTTTGATGGCACAGATGACTTTATTCGTTTTGATGGTCAACGGGTTAATCTGACTGCTGGGTATACTCTGGAGGGCTGGTTTAAAACACCTTCATCTGGAGATTATACAATTATTGCTGCTGTGGATCCTGCTGATGATAGTCCACAATTATCAGTTTACCTGGAGGGCGGCCAGCTAAATGCTGCTCATTTAGGGGCTATAGTAAGCACAAGTGTAGCGAAAGATGATAATTTATGGCATCATTACGCTGTCACATCAGACAATGTTACGCTGACGCTCTATGTTGATGGAGAAAGCATTGGTACAGCTGCAATTTCCTCAGCCATACCCGTACTTTCTGAAATCAGTATTGCTCGGCTCTCACCAATGCAAGCCAGCAATTATTATCAGGGCTATCTTGATGAAATGCGTCTTTGGAATGCTCCACGAAACCTGGATCAGGTGAATGGAACCATGAATCAGACTTTGGAAGGGGATGAGTTTGGCCTCACAAATTACTGGCGACTCAATGATGGAAAAGATAGTCTGATTACAGATGCATCCGGTACGGTAACGGGGACCATATCTGGCGCTGATGCTCAAGCTTTAAGCCTCATGTGGCATAAAGATATCCCCCTCAATGAATATTTCGATCATTGGTATGAACCAGGAAGTCGTAATGTTGCCCTCAATAACAGCAACACCGCAGTTAATGCAGTTGACTTTACTGATGAATCCATGATTCCCGTCAGTGGCTATGTCCGTTATGAGAATACGGCATGCCTGCAGGAAGGTGTGGAAATATTCATAAATGGAGCCCGTCGTATTCCACCTCTATTTACCGATGAAGATGGAAAATTCATTTTGGAGATGGAACCAGGCAGTACAGGAGATCTCATAACCTGTAGCTATGATAACCATGAGTTTTTACCACCTCTGTTGGAATTACCCATGATCGTTCAACCTATTGCAGGACTATTTTTTGACGATAAAACCGCTTACGACCTGAGTGGATATGTCGCTGGTGGAAGCTGTAAATATCCTATCACGCCAGATCAAGGACAGATAGAAGTGACCATCACTTCCGTAAGTGGTTGTTTCACAGAAACGGTTGTGCCAGATGCATCGACTGGTCTCTATGAATTCTCTGATTTACCGCCACTGATCTTTAATATCTCAGTTTCTCATCCTGATCCATCAATTGAGTTTGCAGCTGATACTATTTCGCTGAAAGACAGTGATCGTACTCGAGAATTCATTCACCATGCTTCACCAGAAGTGGAGTTTGTCCAATTACCTGTAACTGAAATTGAGAGTGTTGAATTTCCGCTCATTTTGCATCAGCGACAACTGTACCAAACTGGTTTTGAGGTTTTCGAGCTCTATGGTGAGAATCGCTGCATGATCGAAAAATTCAACTTGCAGGTCTTTGATAATATATCAGATACAACTTACACTGTAGATCTGGAGGGCAGTGGAACTCCTCACATCCAATTCACCGGTAATAAAGTGAATTTACTAAGCGGTGGTGAGCATCCTTACCAACAGAACCTGCAAATTGTCATCACTGACACATCTGGACGAACTGCGTCAACTGATCTATGGGCATTGGTTGAAGGGGATGAGACTATCCCTGGAGTAAACTTTTCAACAACTACATCCAAAATGCCCTGGTATGTCTTACGGGTCCCACCTGGAGACGGTAGCTCTGCATATATGTCTGCAGACGAAACCATCTGTCATACGAGTAGCACCACAAATTCTATTGATCATGCTGGTCATGCGAATGCTACCGCCCATCTGGGAAATAAAACCCAAATTGTTGCGACAGCAGGTCTAGGTGTACAAGTAGGTACGATCACTGAGATGGGTATTACCTTCGATATAGGGGCCAATTTCTCTTGGAATCAGACCACGACTGACATTGATGAAACCTGTAATTGTTTAACCACATCTGAGACTTATTCTACCTCAGGGGATGGTCTTACCGGTGATGATGCAACGGTCTTTATTGGGGGTGGAAACACGGTTGATATGGGTTTAGCCAGATATATCTATTTTGATGAAAATTCTGCATCCGTTCAGATAGACACTGTGATAACCCTGAATACAACTGGAGTGACATCGACCTATATTCATAGTAAATATTATGTTAAGAATGTTTTGATGCCTGATCTGTGGATGATCTATATCCTCAATGATGATCAGGATGCCCTGGCAGATTTTAATTATTGGCAGGAAATTATTGACCAGGATTCAATCGCAATGGCAACTGCTGAGCCTAATGATAGTTTAATGATTGGCCCGGATGGTGAATCCAGTGGCAATATCTCTTTTGATGCTGGCGCCAGTCTTGAGTACAGCTATGCAACTGAAGCTACGAGTTCTCATACTCACTCTGTTGAGTTTACAGACGCCCAGGAGTTTTTTGTTGAGACTGGATTTGACCTGATAGGTGCAGGCTGGGATTTGAATCTTGGCTATAGTAGAACATCTACTGATGATGAGACAGATGTTAACGATACTACAAAATCACGTACAATTGGCTTTGTTCTGGATGATGATGATCCGGGAGATGGATTTGCTTTTTCAGTAAAGAGTGACCCATACTGGGGTATGCCTGTATTTAATTTAATTGGTGGTCAATCATCATGTCCCTGGGAGGAAGGTAGCTTCAGGCGTCAAGTCGCTGATATTGCAATCAGTGATAATTTGCTGGTTGATGTCCCACCAGATGACGTCGCAGTCTTCACGCTAATGTTGGGGAATAATAGCGACACAGGGGAAGCAGAGACTTACGTGTTAACTGCTCTCAATGAATCAAATCCAGATGGAGCCTTTTTGTTCACAACAGAGAATCTGGCTGGAGGTATTAGTTACACCCTTGAAGCAGCAGAAGTTCTGGAAGTCACGCTTCAAGTAAGTAGAGGACCTGAAGCTTATGAGTATGATAATCTAACTTTGGATTTATCACCTGCTTGTGGTGGACAGGATGAAACCTCAAGTCAAGTTTCATTTTCAGTTCACTTTCAAGAACCCTGTTCAGAATCAAACATTGCCAGTCTGGAAGATGGCTGGTTGGTCGATGGTTCTCACGGTTCAGACACCCTCTGGGTTACTGTGAATGGCTATGATTGGCCACTAGAACCCATTATGCTTAGCATTGATCTTCAATATCGAGCTGCTGCCAGTGGTGGAGACTGGTTTACAGCTGCTTCAATTGCAGCCGCAGATATTAATGAAGACTATATATTGATGCCCTTTATTATCAGTCCTGACATCATCATTGATGGCACTTATGAAATTCGATCACAAGCACTGTGTACGGGTGATGCCCATCCTGGGACATCTCCAATAGTTAGCGGAATGATTGATCGGACCGCACCATTAGTTCTGGGACTACCAGAACCCATTGACGGTATTCTGGGACCTGATGATCTGATTCGGGTAACCCTGAATGAGGATATTGCCTGTGGTGAGATTAACCCCGGTGCCGGTGATATCATGTTGTTCAATACGGTTAACGGTAATTCCATGGACTATTCCTATACCTGCGGTGGTAATGTGATCACTTTTGAACCCAATGTGCCCAATATGTTTATTGAGAATCAAACTTTCCGAGCTGAAATCCACAATCTCCAGGATATCTATGGCAATACGCGTGTGGAACCCATTATCTGGGAATTCTACGTCAACCGAAATCCCATCGAATGGCTAGGAACAAATGTTGAGGATATCGTGCTCTATGTTGATGAAGAATATTCTACAACACGGCAATTGATCAATGGTGGTGGTTCGAACCGCAGTTGGGAGATGATCGGTGGGCGCGAAGGTGCCATCCCCAGTGGTGCTCCCTTGGATATACCTACCTGGCTGGAGGTTTCACCCCTGGAAGGAACCCTCACACCTGGTTCATCCCAGGATGTCTCCATTTCCCTGGCTGAAGGATTAAACTTTGGTGAATATTCCACAACGATTTACGCTGCTGGTACCCAGGGCGATGAAGCGCTTGTGGTGGATATTCGTAAACTGTGTCATGAACCAGAATGGACCCTTGACGCTACCGATTTTCAATACTCCATGAATATTACAGCTAACCTGCTAACAGATGATGTTCTATCCTCAGATATCTATGACCGCATAGCTGTGTTTGTTGGTGAGGAGCTACGAGGTGTTTCTGAGATCATATATATGGAAGGCCTTGCTGGTATGCCAAACATTCACCCCTATCAGTTATTCCTTACGGTTTACAGTAATGAAAGTAGTGGTGAAGACCTTACATTTAGGGTTTGGGATGCCTCCGAATGCCGTGAATTGGGTTGGATTGAGGAGTTCTTTACTTTTTCAGCAAATACGGTATTCGGAACTCCCACAAATCCAGAAACCATTACAGCAACCAGTAAGATTATCGCCAATCATGTATTCTCAGATGGTTGGAACTGGATGTCCATGAATCTGGTGGAAGAAAATATGTCCCTGAACAGTGTGACTCAGTTTATGGGGCTTAGCAATAATGACTTGATTAAAAGCCAAACTGATTTTTCCATGTATGTGGATGGTTTTGGCTGGGTAGGAACTTTGGATACTCTGCTCAATGAGAATATGTACCAGCTCAAACTTGCAAGTCATGATACTTTGATGTTTGTGGGTTATGAGGTTGATCCTGAACTGGATACCATCGCCATTGAAAGTGGTTGGAATTGGATCGGCTATCTACCGCAAGTCAGTTATCCAGTTGATTATGCCTTAGAAACCTTACCGGCTGCCACCGGTGACCTGATTAAGAGCCAATTTGCCTATGCTCAGTATGTAGAAGGTGTGGGTTGGCTGGGTAATCTAACATATCTAGATCCACAGTTAGGCTATCTCTTAAAATCTCTAAACGAAGGTGAATTGATCTATCCATTTATGGCTCAACCACTAGCCAGGCCTGTCGCACAAGCAGATTTCACTACTCAGTTACTTGATGGTACTCCTGATTGGGCAGTTAGAGCCCAAGACTATGAGTTCACCATGAATATCACGGGTTTGTTGTTCACCCATGATTCTATTTCAGCTGATGCCTTTGATATGGTGGGGGCGTTTGTTGGAGATGAATGTCGTGGTGTAGCTCAACCCGTCTTTATTGAAGCTCTGGATCAATATATGGTCTTCATGACAGTCTATGGAAGTTCAGATGAGTCAGATCAGGTCATGTTTAGAGCCTATAATGCAGATGCTGATGAAGAACTCTATGTTGAAGAGGCATTAGCCTTTGTTCCCAATGAGATCATAGGCAATGTTGACGAGCCCTTTATCTGGGGTGCTCGCTATCTCGGCATTGGTGATGCTGGATTCATTCCTGATACCTATAGCTTAAGTCAGAACTATCCCAACCCTTTCAATCCTGTAACAACTATGGGTTTTGGATTACCAGAAGACGGACACGTGAGTATCCGCATTTACAACCTACTGGGTCAGGAAGTACACACCCTGTTAGACAAAGACCTAACAGCCGGTTACCGGTTTGTAGAATGGAACAGTCTGGATGATGCTGGTCGACCCATGACCTCAGGCATCTACCTGGTCGTCATGCAATCTGGCAACTTCCGCGAAGTAAAAAAGATATTGATGCTGAAATAGGCAGGGTAGCGGGGTTGAGGACAAACCCACCCCGTCACGGCTATGCCGTTCCACCCCTCCCAGAGGGAGGGGAATGTTATGCCACCACCAAATCTTTTGCTTTGCAAAAACTCGTATAATGGCAAGATATTTCTCCCCCTCTGGGGGAGATGCCTAAAAGGCAGAGGGGGCTCCCAGCAAACCAATTGCACCCAGCTTCAGCAGACCCAGTCTCCATAGAGAAAAAGGACCCTGAGTGATCCTGACAAACCTACTGGGAGCATACCGAAGTAGGCCTCAATATTCACTTGCAGGCAACAGATCGACAGATAAGCAGTAACTGACAAAAGGCAGAAATTATCATATGTAAACCTTTACAATAGAATCATTGATACTAATATTGTGAGGTCCTTCAAAAATGGCAAATTCAAAACCAAATAGTCCACATTATTTAAGTGGAATATTTTGAGAAATATCAAGCTATTATGAATTTAGCATAGGGGAAAACAAGAGTGAATAGAAGAACTTTAATTCTGATCCTCATCATTCAATTTACTTTAGTTGGTCAAATTATATCACGCGATATTCCTTCGTGGAGTGTGACCCCGGCTGATTTCCAGAATTCAGCAAATCTGACAGCTACGCTTGATATCGATCATGTTGCCAGCACAGACCCAAATGATATGCTTGGCGCATTCGTCGGTGAAGAATGTCGGGGTGTCGTTTCTCCAGTGACCATGGGGGAGAGCAAACTCTTTTTCTTAACCGTGTATTCCAACCTCAATACTGAAGAACTCACGCTAAAAGCCTACATCGCTGATCTGGATACAATCATTACAACAAATGAATCCATCAATTTCATCCCAGGAGCTGAATATGGCACACCTACAGAGCCTTTCCAGCTTAACGCTATTATCTTTTATGATCACACACCCGTTGTGACCGGTATCTCTGATCAAATCATTGAGATCGGTGACATATTTACCAGCTTTGATCTAGATGATTATCTCACCGAGTTAGATGGAGATGCTGTCGTATGGAGTAGTATTAATACAAGCAATCTGTCTGTGTCCATTGATGCAAATAATGTGGCAACCGTCAATATTCTTGATAATGAATGGGTTGGAAGCGATTCACTCTTCTTTATCGCTACGGACCTTACTGACTCTGCCTTTGCTGGACAAGATACCGTACTATTCACCATATTACCGATTGACCATCCGCCTGAGATAACCAGTATTCCGGATCAAACTGTGGGAAGTGGTGGTTCTTTTTCTCCAATAGACCTGGAAAATTACCTGATTGAACAAGATGGCGATTCTATCAGTTGGACCCTGGCATTTGCTGCACCAACCACAACAGATCCAGTACCTACCTGGAGTCTTGACCCTGCCGATTATAACAGCAACATGAGCCTTACCGCAGTTGTAAACAGTCGTGGAGCTGAAGTGCTCAATGATAGTTACCAGCTCGCAGCGTTTGTTAATGGTGAATGCCGTGCAGTGGGCAACCCTGTTTTAGCCCTTGGTGAGCTAACTTTCTTTTTAACGATATATGCAAATAGTGATGATGAGACCCTGGATCTCAGGCTCTATGATGCCAGCCATCAACTTGATCTGCCAGTCCAGGAACAAATCACATTTCAAACTGGCGTAGCTATCGGTAGTCCGGAAACCCCTGTTGAATTAAATGCAGGCTATATTATTGCTCAAATTAATTCAAATAACCAGGCAGGTTTAACAGTCGTAGACCCCACCTGGACCGGTACTGAAATTATCCAATTCTTTGCTCAGGATATGGGTACCCTTAATTCATATAATGATTCAGTGAGTACCAGTTTTACCATTCTTCCCGATCATACACCGCTGGTTGCTGGTATAGCTGATCAAACGGTTGAGACTGGCAGCTCATTTAATACTTTTGACCTAGATGATTATCTAACCGAGGTTGATGGAGATGATGTAAATTGGTCAGTCACAGGTAACACAGACCTGACCGTCAGTATTGATGGTGATAATGTGGTTAGTATTAACCCGGTAGTTGCTGATTGGACCGGTGCTGAATCAATAATTTTTATCACAACTGATGTGAGTATCAACCAGTTCTCTAGTTCTGATACAGCCATATTCACGATTCTACCAATCGACCATGCACCTGAGGTGAGTGATATCCCCGACCAACTCATTGGCAATGGTGGCGCTTTTTCGGATATTATTTTAAATGACTATTTGACTGAAATTGATGGACATACCATCCAGTGGACCTACCACTTCGATACACCCCTCACAATGGACCCTGTTCCCACCTGGGTTGTTAATGCAGCAGATTATGAATCAGACATGACCCTCACGGCATCCATTACCAGTCGTGGTCTAGCCCTGGCGCAGAATGATTATTCCTTAGCTGCTTTTGTTGGTGAAGAATGTCGGGGAGTTGCTAATCCAGTTGCCTTTGGTGATGAGTGGTTATTTTTTCTGACTATTTATGCAAATGAGAGTGGGGAAGCGCTTAGCTTTCGACTTTATGATGGCTCTATTGCTCTGGATATGCCCATTCTTGAAAATCTTGTGTTTGAACCTTCCACTTCAATCGGAACCCCGGAAGATCCATATACCATGACGGCTGGCTTTATCCAGCTTATGATCAATTCTGAGGATGAAGTCGAAATATCCAGCATGGATCCCACCTGGTCTGGCACTGAAAACGTCTGGTTTACTGCCACAGATCTGGGAACTGATAACATATTTGCTGATTCCAGTCTGGTTTCTTTTACCATTATGGAAGATCATACGCCTCTAGTGAGTGGAATACCTGACCAGATGATCGAGCTGGGGGGCAGTTTTAACATACTTGACCTAAATGATTATGTGACAGAACTTGATAACGATGACCTCTCATGGTCTATCACTGGTGAAACGAATCTGGTAACGCTTATCAATCCAGATCTAACAGTTACCATTTTAGTAAATGATGACCAGTGGGTAGGGGATGAAACCCTTGTCTTTACTGCGACTGATGTAACTGCAAATGAACTCTTCTCCAGTGATTCCGCAACTTTTACGGTCATTCCAATAGATCATGCTCCAGAAATATCCAGCATTCCAAACGACACCATCGGTATTGGTGGAGAGTTTCTAGCATTAGACCTATCGCAATATCTTCAGGAGCAGGATGGAGACCAGGTCACCTGGTCATACTCATATGCTACTGCCCTAGCCCCGGTTCCTAGCCCCAATTGGACCGTAACACCAACAGCTTTTGAACACAATATGTCGCTCACATCCCTGATCACATTGCGCAGTGTCCCCTCCGTTTCCACTGAGAATATCCTGGCAGTATTTTCTGGTGATGATTGTCGTGGTGTGGCTCAACCGGTTGTTGTCGGTGAAAACTCATTATACTTTCTGACCATCTATGGTCACACAAATGGTGAAGATCTGGAGTTCAGGATTTATGATGCCCAACGTCAGGATACCTTGATCATTCATCAGAGCTACACCTTCCTGAGTAATGCAGTTATTGGAGCACCAGATGATCCTGAATTACTCACTGCCCAAAATTTAAATTTAGAGTTTTTAACTGAATCAACCCTTTTGCCCGCCCACGCCTATCCGGAGTGGACCGGTACAGAAGTCATAAAAATATTTGCCCAGGATGCGAATACATCTAATGAATACCGGGATTCAACCCTGGTCTATTTCACGGTCTTGCCCCAAACTTCTCCCAGCTTTCTGACCATTTCAGATCAGGAGATTAACGAAGGTGATAATTTCCCGCTAATATCATTAAATGACTATCTGCAATTCCCTGAACCAGAGGAAGTTAACTGGTATGTGTCAAGTGGTGAAAGCCTCCAGGTTTCCATCAATGACAACCATCAATTAAGCGTTTTAACTCCCCATGAGAACTGGTTTGGATCAGAGACCCTGGACCTGGAATTGCAACGGATTGATAACCCTGCATTAAATGCCTATCAGAGTATCCAGTTTAACGTCCTGCCCATAAATGATGCACCCGTTGCCGACTCTCAAGACCTGACAATATCTGAAGACAGCAGCCTAACGATCACATTTTCTGGCTCTGACATTGAGCTTGATGAGCTGAATTATATACTGACAATGACACCACTGCATGGTTCATTTACTGATCAGTTATATAGCCCACAACTCAATTATAACGGCTTAGACTCTTTGAAATATGTAGCGTTTGATGGTGACTTATTCTCTGATACGGCTACGGTTATCCTTGAGGTTACCGCTGTCAATGATTTACCGGTGTTTACAAGTGATCCTCAAACTGAAGTATTGCAGGACGCTTTCTACCAATATCAAATGTTAGCGATGGATATAGATGAGGATTCTCTCATATATTCTATAATTGAATTACCTACATGGCTGAGTTTTGATGGCATCAATCAAATTTCCGGTGTTCCTGGAAATGAACATGTTGGTAATCATCAGGTTCGCTTGACAGTTACGGATACAACAGAGATGGACTCTCTAATCTGGCAGGTCTTTGCTGTTACAGTTGAGAATGTGAACGATGCACCAATATTTGCCAGTGCTCATCAGGATACAGCAGTCCAGGATCAATACTACGAATACACGCTTGCTGCAAGTGATATAGATGAAGAAACTTTGAGCTTTAGTGTGACTGAGTTGCCTGAATGGCTGAGTTTTAACTCGGAAGACTTACTCTCAGGAACACCTTCGAATGCAGATGTTGGAGAAATTAATATTGAATTGATAGTCTCTGACCTGGGTGGGCTGATGGACACACTTGACATGCATCTTATAATTGAGAATGTGAATGATCTTCCAGTCTTTACCAGCATACCTGTACTTGAGATTGAACAGAATGACAATTATCAGTATCAATTAACTGCCAATGATATTGATGAAGATCCATTGACCTATAGCGTGATTATCATGCCCGATTGGCTCTCGTTTAATTCAATTGATCTATTAAGCGGTATGCCCACAGATGAACATGTGGGTATCCATGCTGTAGAAGTGGCTGTTACAGATGGTTCTGCCGGTCCTGCTACAACTCAGGCATTCAACATTACAGTCGGCAATGTGAATGATCCTCCACAGTTTATCAGCAGCAATCAGGATACCGTTTTGCAGGATATGCCATACGAATACCTCCTGAGCGCCACAGACCCAGATGGAGATACTTTAAGCTATTTAGCTGAGGGTTACCCTGCCTGGCTCGAATTTAGCGCTCCTGACCTGCTAACAGGTACGCCTGGTAATTCTGATGTAGGTGGTTATCAGATAACACTGTTTGCTACCGACCCTCAACTGGCAGTTGACACTTTGGAATTGCAACTTCAGGTACAAAATGTAAATGATGCTCCTCAATTTGTCAGCGCTGCACTGGATACCTCATTGGAGGATACACAGTATGAGTATGAGTTGCAGGCAATTGATATCGATGGTGATAGTTTGAGCTACACGGTTCCCATACTGCCGGAATGGTTAAACTTTATTGAACCCAAACTGTTATCCGGGACTCCTGGTAATAGTGATGTAGGGGAGTATATCATATCATTGATCGCTACGGATCCGTTTGAGGCCGCTGATACCACGAGTTTAAGCTTATTGATCCAAAATGTAAATGATACACCTCTAGCAGATGCTGGTCCCGATCAGGACCATCTATCCGGAGCTATAATTCATCTCGATGGTTCAGCCTCATCTGATATTGATGGTGATGATCTATTCTTTGAATGGTCAAGCATACAGACCGTGGAGTTTACGAATGGGGATTCTGCTATTGTCACCTTGAGTTTACCTGAAGTGACTGAAGATACAGAATTGCAGATGAGACTACGCGTCTTTGATAGTCAGCTCTACTCATTGTGGGATACAGTAAGCATTGTGGTGAATGCCATGACTGAAGTGACTTCCACTGATTTTGAAGATAATCCACCAGTTTCTGGTGAGTCTATCACTCTTGAAATTGAGTTCCCAAATTACTACTCACCCCTTACAGCCTGGCTCTTCTATCAGGTGGGTGGAAGTAGTATCACAGACTCTGTCGCTATGGAAAGAGTGTCCCGAGCTCAGATTTGGAGTGCCGAAATTCCTGCTACTTCAGTGAGTGAGACAGGCTTGAGCTACTATGCAGAAGCTGTTGATAGTCAGGGGAATACAGTTATTATTGATACGCGATCTATTCCAGTTGAGATCATGGCTGGTGACTATAGTATGTCAACCACTTTGTCGAGCGCCTTTCCATCTGGAGTACCTGCGAGCAAGTGGCGTTTGACCTCAATCCCCACCAATCTGAACCAAACCGATCTCCAGAACTTGTTTGAAATTCCACTCGGTGAGAACCCAGGTGAACAATCCTGGCGTCTCTATGATTGGAACGGTGAATCCTGGGAGACACCTGACAGTATCCTAGTTGGTCACGGTTATTGGTTTCAGCATCGCCAGGAACATTCAGTTGACCTGGAGCTGGGTGACGGAAGATCAGTTGATTTAACTGGAGTGGATCTACAAATGCAACCAGGCTGGAATTTATTCAGTTCGCCCTATAATTTTCCAATTACCACACCCATTGATTCCTTTCAATTCAGTGGACCTTACACCTATGGTGATTTTGGGGGCGAGGGCTGGAATTCTCCAGGAGATACCTTAAAACCCTGGGCAGCCTATGCGCTCTATAATTGGGCTGACACTTTAGCAGTATTGACGCTGCACCCTCAGACTGAGACATCAGCTTTAGCCAAGACTATTAACAATGAAGCAGGGTGGCGTCTACAGATAAGTGCTGATAATGGTCAGCTATCTGATCAAATGAATTGGATTGGCCGATCAGCAGCAGCTTTGAAAACTCGAGATGCATTTGACCAGGCAGAACCACCAGCTTGGGATGATTACCTCAGTGTACATATCAATAATCCTGATATTGATCCACGCATTCACACTTATGCAGCAGACATTAGATATGCCGACAACAAAACAGAAGCATGGTCTATCGAACTCGCTGTGGGACAGGATGCTAGAGCTGTTGATGTGAAGTTTAAATTAATGGGTGATCTACCAGCAGATCATGTGAATATTCTAGTTGACATTCAGCAACGTACCTGGGTTGAACTAGGTGGTGAATATGCAATTACAGGACTAAATATGCAGTCTGAATTTGCCAGACGCTATGAGATCGTTAATGGTCCGGCAAGTCAAGTATACGCGAAAGTTCAAGATCTCTTGAGTGCTTTACCAGAGAGCAACATGCTATCTGCAAATTATCCCAACCCATTCAATGGGGGGACCAATATTGAATATAGCCTGAGGAATCCAGCCAGAGTTCATCTGGACATTTATGACATCCGAGGTCGCTTAGTGCAAACGCTGGTAAATGAGGTTCATGACATGGGATTTTATTCTATTACCTGGAACGGTTTGAATAAAAATTTAAAACCTGTTAGCTCAGGCATTTACCTCTATCGTTTGACCATCGCTCCAGTAGGTCCTGGTCAACCTTATCAGTCAACGAGAAAGATGGTGATGGTCCGATGAGAATTCTAATATATTTCGGTTTGCTTTTATCAACGGTCTGGGCTCAGGATATCCAACCTGTTGTCCCTGATTCACTTACACTTGAATATGATAGCCTGGTGAGTGACAGTGGGATGGTTTCATCTAGTGATACAACTTCAACAGGGAACCTCCTAAGTGGGGATTCTAAAGAATCTGATGCACAAATGTCTGATCCTGAGTTGTTAAAAAAGAGCGGGTTTGACAAAATGCTACATTGGGCTAAAATGCCTGAAAATCGAATATTCCTGGGCAGTGTGGGAATGGTAGCAATTGTTACCGTAGTTGTTCTTTTGGCCAACGAAGATGAACCCCTTCCCGACGATATCGGCAATCCCCCCAACTGGCCCGAGAACTAACACCACCCCCAATAGTCATCCTAGAGCGAATGCGAAGGATCTGCTCAGTGTACCACAATGCTCGTTTAAGGGTCAAGACTCTTCAATCGTTACACACCTACCAAAGACCAGTTCGCTTGTCGCCAACCTTATAAACCTGTTTGGCTCGTTTCACTCCCTGAAAACAGGTTTATAGCACCTAACCCCGCATCCAATCTGCGAAATCTGCGGATCAAAAAAGGTGAACCCCCAACCTCAAAACTGCCGACTAGCACTCAACCCAACCCGATAAAAAAGCTCCCCATCCTCCTGCTCAAACCGAGTCCTCAATCTCAACCGATTCAGCCCCGGCACTTTGGCAGCTAAAGATATTTCCGGAAGGTGGCGGATTCGAAAGTCACTTTCACCTAAGATACGGTAAAAGAACACCTCATCATAAACATCCACATCCAGCCAGTTATTGAATCGTTTACCAAGTGACCCATAAAACCGACCACCCTCGCTCAGATACGAAAGCATGAGCATACTGCCAGTTGAAAGACTAAATTCTTGTTTAGTGAAAGAGCGTTTCCGCAAGGTCAGTCCATAGATCTGGATATCGTTTCCAATACCATCTGTACGATAAGAAACCTGTCCGGAAATGGTTAAACTAGCCTTGGTCATCCAGCTCAGGTTAGAATTCAGAGCGTGTCTGGAAGATCGGTCAAATTCAGTAGCCGTGGTATCCAACAGGTCAATCACATTCTCGCGGTAACTGTACCGCAAGCTGCTAACCACGGAACGCCAGGGTCGCCAATTCAGGGAGGCACGGAAACGAGTCAATGCCATGAATGATTGTGTGGCTGATTGGTCTCTCAGATCAAGGTCAACCTCACTATAGGCGCGTAGCCTAAGACCACTATTCACTCTATATGTTGACCCCAGTAATAAATAGCTTCTGGCCAATTCACCATTTTCCTGTTCAGTGATACTACCAACCTGTAGGCTTCCACGCTTGAAATGTTCCTCATCCAGCACCCCATATTTATTTCGTTGGGGACGATTATCATGGGTGAATATTGGAGCTTCTCGGCCACCCATAAGTGCGATAGTGCGTTGTGTAGATCGCCATGTTAAACCTAAACCATCAACCGTACCCAACATGGAGAACTGGGGGTGGTACATGCGCCCTAAACGATAAGTGAGTGCTTTCTCGGGTCGGTTGTAAGTAAGCATCAGAGAGTACAACTGAGCGTCAAAACTGGTGTCCGTAGAGGCTTGACTACTTCTTAAGCTCACTGATGCATCCAAGTGTCTGATGCCTAGATCCAGAACCTTGAATTGGCCAAATACTGATCCAGTTGTCCGGCGGACGCTATTGGGATCACCACCTCGATCATCTAGACGACTTGATACATACCCACTGAAACTGGGTTTAAATCTATCACTTTCCAGGGTACGGCCACTTCTGGATCTGGCTACATAGGCACTACTATCTAGGAAAACATGTTTTACTGATTCTGGTGTTTGTGCAGTATCGATTAATCTGATCGTTGGTTGGGGCTCTTCAGGCAAACCTTGGACAGTTACTTTAACACCATCTCCAATTATCCAGGGTATCTCAACAGGCTCAAGTGCTTTAAGTGCCGAAGATGATCCACTCGCTTGAGTGATTATTGCGAGACCCAGTTCAACACCATCCCGAACCACCGTAATGCTATCCCCAGAAGCTACTCCCACTTTTTTCCCTAGATCTATGTAAGCATTATCCTTACTTACATAAGTGATTGATCCTGAAATGATTGCCTGTCCACTAGCAATTCCCATAGCCATAAGAAGAATGGCAACCATTCTCATAATCGATGAATTTGTGGGAGAGGTACCTTTGCTGAAAAAACGCTTTGCGTTCACTTCGACAAACTCAGTACATTGATCTACGAACTTTGCGAGAGGATTATTTCTAACTTTCATACGATTACCAAGAAGATATAGATTCATTAGTCCCCACATTTCCTTTCATTACCTTGAGGATGACAAAAATAGCAGTCATCAGACTCTACACCCGTCCGTGGGTAGTTGAGCCCATCGCAGCTTTCACAACTGCCATCTTCACAATGCTCAGAGTTCATACCCGAAACAGAATGACAACCTGAGCCAAAACAGGTAAACGTCTGATAGTCACTTGGTTGTGTGTGACATGTAGAACAAGAATTCCATTCCCCTCTGTGCTCACCACTGTAGATAGGAAAAAAGGCATCGTGGTTGATAGCCAGAATCTGATCCCAACGTGTAGGGGCATGACAGGTAGAGCTGTGTGGAGTCAGACCAATTCGGTTCATTTGATCTAAATAAATAAGAGATACTTTGGGCGGCTAACAACCCGAAAAAG
>Ga0257118_1000641_pt1 | contig 28966 bp, 32 predicted proteins | sample SI112_150mmetaG_FD_190156 | JGI IMG/M metagenome (GOLD analysis project Ga0257118, IMG submission 190156) | Marine microbial communities from Saanich Inlet, British Columbia, Canada - SI112_150m | ecosystem: Environmental > Aquatic > Marine > Inlet | place: Canada: British Columbia | collected...
TGATTCAATCTTCCCGGATGTCGCGACAAAAGCCTTTTCTGTCTGCGATAATGCCTTTTTTGTAATTTGAGGGAACCGAGTATCCATCAGATTTACAAAATCCTGCACCTCTTTGTTTTGCAGTTTCAATGCAGGTATGATTTGCTTCCTTGCACTTTCCCACGCCTTGCCGAGTCTCGGCAATGAAACGGTACCACTTTTCTCTATTTCCTTAAATGCTTTAACTGCCGCATCTGCAGTTTTTGTAATTTCGACATCAGTGCTTATGTTTAATAATTTCAATGCGGAATCAAGTGATTCCTTTGCTTGCTCATTTGCCAGCCTTCGTGCCTTTGCAACTTCAACTTCCCCCTTTGCCACAGCGTCTAATATCACAGCATATTTGGGCAATATTGTTATTAATGCAGTGTATTCTGTACTTGTCGCTTGGATTAATTTTAAATCTTCTGGAGTAAATGGCTTTTGCCCGGTTGCAATTTCTTTAATTGCTCTCTGCACTTCCTTGAGCCTCTTTGTCTCTGCCTCCGTGCCTACAAAAAAATCAAATGCTTTTTTGGGAGATTTAGTTAGAAGACTAAAAAACCTTTCAATAAAGCCAATCGTAACAGGCACTTCGTCTTTAATATCTATCAGCCCATTGCTAAAGCCAGTCAGCCCTTTGATTGCACCAGTTAAAGCAGGAGTCGCAAGCAGCCCTAAGCTGATCCGTAAGTCATCAACCCTGATTTTAAATTGTTGTGCTTGGAACCAATTTGTTTTAGATATTTCTGCAAAGGCTTTTGCCGTTGAACCTGTTCTATTTAATATAGTATCATAATCTTCTGTTAATTCCGATAACTGAGCCATTTGATTATTAAATGCCCTCAGTGCTTCACGCTCTGAAAATATGATATTGATGTCATCTGTTCTCACTTTCCGAAGCGTTCGCAAGGTTTTAATCATGTTATCATTTGCGATAGCACTGGCACCCAAAGTAATATTATATTTTGCCGCCGCTCTGCTTGCTTCAGCAGTCGGCTTACTCAGCGATATCATCAAAGTTCTAAGCCCCGTCACAGTCTCTTCTATATTTTCACCAGACCGAGTTGCCGCCGCGAACGTTGCACCCAAATCTTCCACACTTACATCCAATGACCTTGCCGTTGACGCTATTTTTCCAAAATTCCTTGCAACATCTGCAAGTGTGGCTCTGCCTCGTTTTTGGATTGAAAACAGCAAGTCAGACGCATCGGTAGCATCTTTAATTCTATTGCTATAAATTTGGAATGCAGTAATTAATGCACGGGTAGAAACTTCTGTTGTGGTCAGTCCAGCAGTGGCCAATGTAGCAGAAGTGTTCAGCAAGTCCATTGCCTCTTTGCCTTTGAAGGTGGCAGATATGATGTCGAATAATCCAGCCGTTAAATCCTTTGTCCCCTGTGCTGTGGCTATTCCGACTTGACGCAATGTTTTTGTCATGCCAGTAAGATTCTTATTCGCTCCATCAATAAGAGTTCCAACCTTTGCAACACCCTTTTCAAGCTCTAAGAATTTACTAATCGAGAATCCAATAGCCGCACTTAATGCAATTATCTCAATTTTATACTTATTGATTGATGCCTTGCCAGCCCTGACGGTCTGTCCAAAACCAACAACAGCAAGCCTTGCTTTAGAGAATCCAGCGTTAATTCCTGCCGTGACTGTTTTGGAAACTATCTCTAGTTGTTTTAATTGTCCTTGAACCGCTTTTACGGCGGCCTTAGTTGCCACTTTTGCCTTAACAGTAATTTCAACTTTACGCTCTGCCATGTTATTTGTCGTTTTTACGGTTAGTATGTGAAATAATTTGAGCTTCAATCGCTCTGAACCATTTCACGTCAACATAATATTGATCGTAATAACTGCCGTCTCTTGGCAGACACCTAAGCTTTGTATCAAGTGAAGGATTGCAAAATAGATATGTTTGTAATACGGCAGGAAGCTTTTTCCAACCAAGTTTCTCACATACTGCGTCAGAATTTGTATTGGTTAGAAATAATTCGACTGCCGTAATTATTTTTTTTCTTTGTCTTTTGCCTCCGATTCGGGTTCATTTAATTCATTGTCTTCATCTATTTTCTCAACAATTTTAATCCTTATCCAGTTGGCAAGTTTCTTCTTATTATCACTGTTAAATTTTATAGTCTTGTTGTCTTTGTCAACAACATTCCGCCAGTCCTTGAGAGCATAGTCAAATTTTAAAGACCTAACCTTTCCGCCGAGATACTTAACAAAACTCTTTTTACTTTTTGAGTCTGTTGTCGTAATAGTACTGTTGTCTTCTATCTGGTCAAATTCCCATTGAGTGAGTTTTGACAATTCGAAAACCGGATTCTTTTCACCTAAACCACAATCTACTACAAAATCATACGTTTCTTTATTATCGAACATCTGCTTCATAAGATCTCCTTATTGGGTTTATCCTGACCTGCAGGTTCCTACCCTGCAAGCCAAGCACTTAATTATGTCACTGTTATTTTGATTGCATCATCACTCGCACTATCATCAACTTGTGCTGTAAACGGTATAGTTTCATTGACGATAGCACTGAATCCAGACAATGGCGCATCATTCTGTTCCATGTTTATCTTTGCACACTCAAGTATAAATGTATTTGAGTTTCTGGCAAATGTGACTTTAAACGATGTCTGCGTATTTGCTAAGAACAACGCGCGTGCGGTTGTATCTGTAAAGAGCCTGGTGAAAGTCCCGGTAACAAGCAAACTCGTTGCTGGTATTTCTCGCCTTGTTAAAGACGCTCCTGTCCATAGATCAGTAATCAGGTTATTGTTTAGTGATAGCGTAAAGGCTGTTATTTCGTCATCTTGAGCACCACCAATTTCAAATGTGGCTTCAGAATGCATGTATGGATCATCACCAGAATTAAAAGACGGTGCGCCAATAGACGCATCATTTCCACCCTTGCCCTCAATAGCAACGTTACAAACTAATCCTTCGCTACTATTGGAACTAAAGTCCATGCTGGATATTTTATCGCCGCTGGTATATAAGTCACCAACTCCCCTATCAACATGGACAACCACTGATCCTATAGTTGCCTGGCCTTTTGCAGAATAAGGACTTGATGCATTGCCGAGCGCGGCTTGCCACCATTTTTCTGTATTGTTAGGAGTGACATAAAAGCTGATACCACCGGTAACAAGCTCTCTCATCAGCCTGCCTCCCTGCTGCTGTCTACTGTTTTGTATTACCTGCGGATAGAAATAGTCTTTCTGGTGAATAAGACTCTCAGATATAATAGGCTGGAACGTATCTACCGTCCCTCCTGAACCGAAACTCCCTTCAGTGCGAAGCCCCACATAACCAGTACTGGCCAATGTAACTGCCATTATTTATACTTCCTCATAATAAACCTCCATTATTAAATTAAAATTCTATTTCTTTATTGATTCCTTTATGTCGTTTTCTGCCATAACGGTTTTTATGATCTTTCTGAGTTTCTTTGTCAGTTCGTTGTCTTTGCGTAAAATTCGGCAGAATAGTCCCATTAACTTCTGCGCCGATATATCAAGTTCAAGCCATTCCCTTCTTTTAATATGCCCACCGGAATACGCTATACGCTTTAGCTCTGAATTGACAACCATTTTTATATTGCCTAGAAATTCGTTTTCTTCTTCGAGACCAGTGCACAAGATACTTACTACTTCATTTTCTCTGATTTTTATTATCAAACCAGATTCCTCTTTCTCAGTCAACATTTTATTTGGCTTTGAATCACTCATAATTTATATAACCTTTTGAATAAATGTTCTTTGTATAATTTTCCAACACGCTCATATAGACGATCAAACGGCAGTAGCAACAGGATACTTGCCATCCACTTCGGCACTTTTAATCCAACCAATAAAGTGAATAAACGCTGCATATTCTCAAGCTTCCTTGCTGTTTTCTTATCAAATAGCAAGACAGTCTTGCCAAAAAATGCATCTGGTATTGTCGATATATCTCCGTCAAATACCCCTGACTTGATACATCTATTGCCAAGTTCCGTTGATGGATACGGCTGACAAAGCGATGCCCAACTGAGCCCGGTTTTGGATTTTTTATTGAACTCAAAAGTGTTCCACATGTCCTCAATGGTATTACAAAACGGAATACCGATCATATTTTCCATGCGAAAAGGCATTTTTAGTTCATGGAGTATATCTATAGCTTTATCTACTTTTTCCTGTGAAAACTTTTTGCCAAGTATTTCTTTTCTGACTTTACCGTCTGCGGATTCAAGAGCAAATGTTATTGAGTTACACCCAGCCTTTTGTAATAGTCTTATTCTATCATAATCAATATATTCTATTCTCATTTGTACGTGAAATGGAACGCCTACGTGGAAAGGCCAAAAGTCTGCTAATATTTCAAGATTCTTTTTGCTTGCACCCATTTCATCATCCTGGAAAAAGAAAAATTTGGTTTCCGGATAATCTTCTTTTATCTTTGTCGCCTCATTTATGACTCTCCATATTTCCCGTTGCCTCAGTCTTTTGCCATCGAATATCTCATTAAATTGTGAATTAAAACAGAACGTACACGCAAATGGACACCCACGGCTTGAACTAATCGACCTAATAGGATTATTTTTATTGTGTTCATATTTATATAAAATATCTCTGTCTGGATCTGGCAATTCATCTAGCTTTTGTGGTGGTAATTTAGCATTAACCAATCCTGCCTTATTACAGCTTACATATTCTATACCCATAGAAAAAACATCCTCATTCCTCAAGTGTTCACACAATTCAGGCAGCGCATAATCACCTTCGCCCTTAATAACATAATCAATATGCGGTTGGCTCATAACATCATCCGTGCAGAATGTGGCATGGGCACCACCAAAGATTGAAATAAAACGGTAGTTTTGCTTAAGGCATTTGTTAATATCATAAAAACACTTCTGACCGCCTGTCCAAATCTGATAACAAATTATATTCGGAGTATGAGTTTTTACATATCCAATATAATCAGTGTCTTTATCGATCTGCAACAAATCGACTTCAAAGCCTTTTTGCTTTAAACCGGCAGATAGGTACCCAATTCCAAGGGGTTCGATAACAAATCGCTTTGTTATAAATAAAATCTTATTCAACTTTTTGCTCATTTCCCTAATTAGTTACTATTGTTATTCCAAATCCGAGGCTGTTTGTAATTCTATTTCTACATTATGAGAAGTATCACCATGGAACTCAACAATCTTCATTTGCCTCTTTATCAAACGCCACACCCGGTCAACATCAAGCCTCTCAATACATGTTGGCTTTGATTTACAATGAGCATGGCACCTAATAGGCCGACACGTTGGGCACGGCTCAGACACGATATGATAAACATTATCGCCATATCCTCCGGAAGTTTTTGGTATTGTACAACCACATAATTGAAATACTTGTGTTCCGGTAGTTGCAGCCAAAGAAGTTAATCCAGAATCAAGTCCGATGAACATATCAGCATTATTCATCAAATGCCATATTTCAGTAAAGCTACCTTTAAATCGATGGTCATCATCAACCATCTGCATATCTTTATCACCACCAACCTGGTAGATTGTGTATCCGGCGTCTGTCAATAATTGATTCAACGTATACCAATCTTTGAAATCCTTATCTGAATTTCTAGTTTGACAATGAATTACCGCATATTTAAAATTGATTATCTCGGGTCCTATTTTTGGATTAGGATAAAAGACCAAAGGTGTTTTCTTTACCGGCAATCCGCATCTTAATTGATAATAATTGAGCAAATGATTATGCCTCAAATAATCAAGCTGGTGCCAGATACCATCCTCCCACTTGATCTGCTGAGGAATCATAACCTTGTCATAACCGCCTTTGATCGCATGTTGTAATATCAGATCCCATTGAGTCAACCAATTCTCGCATACTTCTATTTTATGGAAATCAGGATTATATCCAACGAGTTCCAAGTAGCACGTGTTTGTAAATAACGTGATTTCTGTATCTTCTCCATGATGTTCTTTAATATTACGTGCGAGTGGATTATTAAGGATTACATCGCCCATGTCTTTTACAAGCACTAGCATTATCTTTTTCATTGTTCTCCTTTTCAATTGTCTACATACAACATTGCCCATCCTGCAGCAATTCCAGTGCTGTTCGTATCTGAATCAGCCTCTATTGTTATATCATTCATTTCTTTGAAACCTCCCTTTGGAATTGGATACACTCTTGGCAAGGCGCTATTACCTGAAGACATAACGGATGCCTCCTCCTGTACCTGAAAAACATCCCCAACTGGCCTGACTTTTAATCTTAAGCTGCAATTTGCGTTTACCTTGCCAGACAGAGAACCGAACCATGTAATAAAATGCCCTGTTTTTCCTGCAGGAATTGTATCTGCGCAAATCATTGTGGAGTTATAACCGATAGGCAATGCCATCATGATATTTGCCGTGGTTGTTTTCTGCCGACATGTAATCTCTCCAACATTGTCCCCACCATGACATCTCGCTCTAGACATTCTCAAATAAGCACCAACAGTATCAACCCCTGTTACCCCATTAGTTATTATGTATTCACCCCCTACATCTACATAGGAAGAATTAAGAAGATGCCTCAATTTGATAACTGGCGTTCCCGTAGAGGCTTTAGTGGCGACCCTATAAGCATCATTTACTGCAATAGCAGTGCTTCCTTCAAATCTCCACACCGTGATTATTGTTTCAGTGACAGATACTATTATCCCATGATCGGACTGAGTGTCATTTATTAAAACATCGCCAGCCGCCACTCCATCACTTGAAAAAGTGGCTCCTGTATCTTCCATGGTTGTAGTGCTTCCACCCGTTGCCGTGCCGCTTGATACTAATGTCCCGATATCATTCCCACTGCTACTAAAGACTTCTAATATTTCTGCCGCTACCGCATTATGCCCTGTATAAACCCCACCACCATTCCATATGGTTTCAAATGTACCAACTGCATTCGGTATATTAGGGTTACGTCCAAACTTATGCACCACAGAATGTCCCGGTATATTCCCCTTCGCAACTTCTAATAAAAAATCTCGTGTCCAAAGAGGATTTCCAGGAATACCCATTTGTTTCTGCGATTGATCTCCTAAATATGCAGCAATCTTTGATATCTCTTTATTTAAATTAACAGCCATTGTTTCCCATCCGTCCTGTTATATCGTTAAACAACTTAATAGTTTCCTCGCAGTGAGCAATGTTCTTTGTGCCAAAACATATTACATCCGGATTTATTTCATTGATAATCATGTGGAAGGTGTTGGTAATTACACTTGCAACATGACAAGGCTTCGCCATAAAAGAAAGACCATCATTAAATGGCTTTATTGCAAATACATATTTATCCTGCCTCTTTAATTCTAATGCAAAATCTTTCATTTCAGGGCTTGATTTTGGATGATACGGTATCATGAAAAACTTACATTCCGGGTGTTGTTTTAAAAACATAAACCCCATTCCTGCTGACTCAGTTGTAATGCCAAGCCGTGGGAACATTTTAGTTTCTAAAAGTTCATGATATAATTTATCACCGGTATTGTATAATTGTTTATCGTCCAGGTCGGATATCCACATTATATCTGGTATGCGCTGTAATGTTTGCAAGCTGTTTTTGACCAACATTAAATTTTCATTATATTTATAAGCTGAAACCTTAGTCATTATCTTAACGGTCGGATTCTCACAATAATTTCCGAGTATTGCTTCACTGATTCCATATCGATGATGGCTATCGAATAGATTTATTCCAAGAGCCAATGCCCTCTCAATTAATGGGTATGCTAGTGCTGTCGGTAGGTGCTCAAATTTCCCACCGCCGAGGCATAACCGGGAAATATCTAAACCGTCAATATTTGTTGTTTTCATACTATTTTTTTATTATATTGTATGCAGTAAGCTATATTATGTAATACTTGGTGATTAGACGAGCACGAATCTTTTGATTTATCTATTTTGGCATTGATCCTGTTTACCCACACTGACCTCTCATGGTTCCTTGCCGATTTTTGTATTGATTTAATTTCTTGATTTTTCATCTAATTAATCCCCAATTCCTCACATACCTCATCGTATGTATTTTTAAATTCTTCTCCAGATTTCCACCACGCAGCATCTATCCCAGCAGACCTCATATAATCACACTCACCACAATAAGACAATTCTTTCTTTTTGCCTTCAATAAATGCTTTCCGGATATCCATCATCGGCTTGCCATGCCATATCTCTTTAAGTGTTTGATATTTTAAATCACCTATCACAACGGTACCTCGAACATCTTGGCAGCAAACAACGGCACGCCCATCTGCCATAATACTTAAATCAAGGAATATCCGCCAGCAAGGAACATTAATATCCCCTGCCATATATTGAGATTCTTTAATAATCTTGCTGTCAGAATCAATCAATCCACCAATGTTCTGCACCCCGGAACCACCAACATCATCAACGCCCATATCCTGAAAAAGCTTATGATATGCATCCAGTGATTTTTTGTTGGCTTGTTGTGGCACAATAGCCGTTTGAATCTTCATGTTGACACTGCCAGCATTTCGAATCTTAACAAGATTTCTTACATTCTCAACGACTATATCAAATTTCAACCCAACACGGATTTTTTCATAATCCTCTGCATTCCCACCATCAATACTGATTACAATTATATCAAGTCCTGATTCTAATATTTTTACAATTTTTTGCTTATCCAAGAGGCTTCCATTTGTGAAGAATACCAACTTCTTATCTGGATTAATTTCCTTAGTATATTTAATTCTTGAAACCAGCTTATCAATATCCATCAATAACGGCTCACCATTTAGATGAAAGTGGATGTATTCCATATGATAATCCTTGCATTCAACAACCGCTTTCTGGAATATATCACTCGGCATTTCTCCTTGATAGCGTGTCATGCCACCACGCGGACACATAGTGCAACGGGCATTACACCCGGAATGGCTCTCTAAATGTATCTCCGCTGGGAAAGCCATTGCCTTTGTTAAATATTCCTTTAGATTCAATGTGTACGTCCTCTATTTTTAATGAATTGTCTATAAACGATAAGTCCATTGTTAATGTTATATCTCCGCGTCTGACTATACAAGTATGCTTCACTCCCAAATAATATAACCAATCAAATCTCCGCGTACCTTAACTTCAAATTTCTTGAATATATCGGTCAAAAAAGCAATGAAGTCTCCAATATTCCAATGCCATAAATGCTCCGGATTGTCATTTGCCATTCCGCTTGGTAGAATGCCACATACTACCTTGGCCACTCCCTTTTGTTCTCTCAATGCTTTTCCGGGGCATGTAAAATGTTCTAATGAATGCTGGGAAAAGGCAGCATCGAAAGGGGTTTTTACATACTTGCAAATTCCTGTTAATTCTTCAGACAATGACTGCTCAAAATAAACATTTGATATATTATTCCTCTCTTGCAAATCTCTAGCGAGTTTTATGAAAATTCTTGATCCGTCTATGGCAGAAACCCGACAATCATTATTCAATGCGTATGACAAAGCAAATAACCCATTTCCACAACCCATATCAATAATGCTTTTACTATCTTTTAACACGGAATCGTACATCCATTTAAATATTGTTCCGGTATCTCCATTATCAGTCAACAAATAATGATCTTTAATCCTCTGCTTATCCCATTTGTCAAAGTTATTTACAATATCCTTGTAATATCCTGATTCCATTGCCTGTATATCGAGATAGCGAGAAACATCATCAACACTTTTACATCCATCAGGATATTTATGTTTAATTAAATATCTCCTTCAACAACTGAATTGCCACATCATTCCACTGCATATCAAACATGTCTGCACGGCCAGCATCTCCCAAAGTACATCCATGAACCGGTTTACTGGCCAACGCTCTCATTTTTGCTTTCAAATCTTCTTTATCCGGAATAAGCCACTTATGATTTAACGCCTGTGGACATTTCTTTATGTATTCAACGCAGTCTATAGTTTTTTCCAGGCACTTAACAGTAAGGCCATTAACTCCGTCCTGCACAAAGTCCATATACCCGCCCTGAGCCGTTACAATTACCGGTAGTCCTCTGGACATGGCTTCTGCCACTGGCAAGCCAAGTCCCTCGCCTCTGGTCGCCAGAACGAAGCAATCACACGCATTGTATAGCCTTGGCAAGTCGTCATAATACAACTTGTCTGTATTTAATAAGATCCTTGGGTGTCTACCATGCTTTTTAATCATATCCTCTATCAAATATGACAATTGATATCGATGCATTGCTGTGAACCCACCCCTATGTGTCTTGAGAATCAGTGTCACATCTTCTTCCGGGCCAAATTCCTCACAATAGGCATCAAGTAAGATGTCAAAGCCCTTACGCTCTGTGAAGTCGCCAACACTCAAGAATGTATACCCCTTTTTGTTTAATATGTTTGCTGGTTCCTCACAATACCGGAATGAATCTTCAATGCCGAAACCAAGACTGGCAACATTATCCAAAGTCTTTGACCAATGGGCTCTGTTGAATTCACTGAACGTAAATACCTTTTTGACACGCTCGAAATAAGGAAGCCATTCTGACGGAACTTTATCAGTTTCAAACAGACTGTAAATATATGCCTTTTTTAAATCAATATCTTGCGGAATGTCGTCTTGCCACTTCTGCATAACAACAACCGGAGCATCTTTGATAAAGGGAGTATCGGCCATTCTTTTAAGCCTGCTTGTTTTGTCTGTTGGCAAATTCACAATCTCCCTGTTCCATCCCTGTATATTCCGGAATGATACCTTGACTCCAAGTTTATCCAACGCTTCTAAGAGACCACGCGTGATCAGTTCGTATCCAGATTGCCCTTGTGCGGCTCCGTACCAGTTTAAAGCATATGTCATATTAATCCTTTTTCTTTAATTTTATTGTAGGTATTTCAAATTCAATACCATAATTCGTGCAGTTAAGTGTTATGCAAAATACAGTCTTTTCATGGCAATCTTGCTCTAATTCAACTTTACACTCAGGACAAATAACCTTGACAAAGGCATTCATAAAAGGCATCACACCATCTCCATTACAACGTTATATTTTAAAGGATGCTCGATTTTATCTATAACCTTTTTCCACTGCATATCAATAACCCCTTGAGACAAATTCTCTTTAGCCCAATCGTAAGCTTTATCAACCATTGCGTTCCGCTTTTCTGCCTTCATAGACTTCATTTCTATAATAGCCTTGGCAATGTCCTTTGGATTCGCCAATGGCCTTTCTGTTAATTCCATTCCCGTTATATATGCCGTTGGTTTCACCTTAATACCTCTGCCATTCCCAGCAAGCTCTCCGGTTGCTGCATTGTCAATGGTAATAACCGGCAATTTAGCCATCATAGCCTCAGCAACATTATACCCGAATCCTTCCCCGGCTACGTTTATCAGGCAATCAGCAATTCCGAACAAAAGATTGTATTCCTTTTCTGTCATCATTAATAACGGTGTACTTGCCTCGGACATTTGTTTAAAGGTATAAACTTTATTTTGTAACCCAAACTCTGCGATTAACATATTAATATTATAACCCTGTGGATCCGCAAAGTTTGAATTTATCCATAATCCATAGTCTTTGTCATGCCCACAATCCATTAAAATCTTGTATGCCTTCATTACATCGGCCAAGCTCTTCCTGAAATGTGTTCTTCCTGTGTAAAGGCATAGAAATTTATCTGGTGGAATATTTAATTCCTGCCTGAGCTTCGTTCTTTCTTCTTTTGAAATTGGATGAAAAACTTTCTCGTTAATTCCGTGATATATCCGCTCAATCCTGTTTGTCACTTCTGGAATAGTATGGATAACAGCCCGTCTTCCATACTCACAATATGTTATTATATGGTCTGCATGGCCTAAGTGAGTCGCATGGTGCTTTGGCATGCCTCCACCGTATCCAGTGCCATCAACCGCACAATATGAAACCCACTTGAACAATCCTCTTACTGGTGACTGTCCGATATAAGCAAAGTTCCATATATCACCAATTGTCAACACAATATCCGGACGATTTTCTCTGATCAGATCACCAAACATTGCAGATCCGTAATCTTCTACTGCATAAATCACATTGAACGGCAGTTTTTTATTTCTGTTTACCTCAGAAGGACACCAAGCATTATAAAACACTCCATGCCCAGCTTTATACAACGCCATTGCCACATCATGACCTATACGCCCTTGGCCAGTTTGCAATCTCGGGTTCTCGCCTATTACTAATATATTTGCCATTATGTTATCATTTCCTTAATCGTATCAATTTCCTTTTTCGTTTCATTAAGCGTTTCATAAATAACCGTGGGACTCAAACCACGCTTATTGCAACGATCAGTAGTCGCCAATACTGCATCTTCAACTTCCGATTTGTTAAGAAATTTTGCAGCCAATAGGCACGTCAACATATTAATAAATTCAATTTGAACTATGCCTACTTGTGTTTCTTCATCCATTATGCTTTTTTCTCCAAATTCCCTTCAATCTCAGCCGTTAAAATTGCAATCTGGAAATAATCCGGCTCCCTCGGCAATGTCTCATATGCAATCTCTGTAATAACGATAGCGCCCTTTACAAGATATCCATCAAGTGTGTTGAATTCAATCACATCAATAACATCTTGAACTTGCTGGACAATCCCTTTGTTATTTCCGCCACCTATAATTGCTTCTTCCATATTAGGGTATACGGCAAGTATAGTAATTTGTATTTCATGATTTGGCCTAATTTGTAATGTGGTTTCAACTTCTCTGCCTGTGTTTTTAGGAGCGATGGCAATAAAAGGCAATTTTTCTACTGGAATCTCAATCCCAACTGCTTTTGCTAAATCAACCGGCATTATCTCTATTGTGGCGGAGCCAGTAAGATCTAGCATTAATAACGCCTTAAGCCTTTTTAATGTTTCCTTCACTGATCCAATACCTCCATAACCCAGTCTGCAAATATTTCAACATTCGCATCAATGTCTTCATTGCTAAATCCGAGGTATTCACGTTGAGGTACCCGGCCTTCACCAAATTGATGCTTTGCAGCGATGTCATCCGCTCCGGACTTACGCCTGGCGCGAATACTCATTACCGTTTTAGTAAGCGAGTGTATTGTTTCGACAGACTTCTTCAAATCCCCGGTGTCCTGCAATATCATATCTCCAGCAATGCGGCCTCCAACCGTCCGAGTGCCTTTTCTCCTTTGTGCAATAGTTGCCGGCCTTAATGGTGCCCATTTAACCCCATCAGGTGTGCTTTCCTTCCTGAAATTATCATCTGTGCTTTTTAACATAAACAACCCAGATCGCTTTAACGGCACTTGCGTATTCTCCAATTTCTTGAAGTCATCACCAAGTTTTTTGCTAAATTGCCGGATAGTGGTTGAAAAGTCTATGTCAATCATATTTATGCTCTGTCACTTGCAATCTGGTTTTCCAAGTCTTCATCAAGCACTTGGTCAAATTCACCATCTACATCAAATACTGGAGTAAAACCATTATGAGTAAAGTATCCGGAAGAAGTTGTTACCGCAGTACTCAGGCCCTGTCCGGACTCGCCTATTTTCTCAAGCCGTTCTTTTGCTTCTGCATACTCGGTATTAAGCGGATTCTCTGCAACGCTTTGCAACCGCTTTAATCTCTTGTTTTCAATCCACCATGATGCAATTGTATCACTATCTTCATCAATTATTGGATCTACATCAGCCGTATCAAACGGCACTGTATACTTGCCTCTCAATAGACTATTTATAAGATTAAATGCAAACTTACGACCCTGTGTGATCATTGCTTCTGAAACCAAATCTTCGCTAACAAACATATCCCTACCTTCTAACACACCACCGCTTAAATGGTAATTCCTTATATTTTCCGCACTTCCATAAGCTGTAGCTGCTGCCATTTATTCTCCCTATGAATAAGAATAAGTCATTACTTGTTTTAAAGATACACCACGCTCAAGACTGTCTCTCATTTGTCCTGTTATTTCTTTGAATGCCTCGATATCCCAGTTGTCGCAATTAGCGCAAATAGTTGGGTAAACGCCAACCCATACACCGCCACAACTTTCACAGATACAAAACAATTCATTATTTTCTCCTCCGATAGCCTTACATGCATTAAGCCATTCTTCAACATTATTAAAATGCGGTACACTCGCACCATTTATCTGTTTAAGCGGATACTCACCCCAACTACCACGGATATAATCGTTTTCGTTTCTTTGCTTTTCATTTTCCGGAAAAGATACTCGTAAATCCTCTAGTGAAATCACCTTTAATGGCAATGGTTCAAGAGTCTCAGCCTCTTTGGATATCTTGCGTTTACTATTTCCTTTTGATTTCATGATATTTGCCTATTCATATTTATAGAAAGCTGTATCAACTATATTGCCACATACACACTGTGTAGGTTTCAAATCGATGAACACGCCTCCACAACCGCCACATACATAAAACTCATGGCCATGATCGCCACCAAGCTCAACCAACTTCGTTTGCAATTGATTAACACTGCCTAAAGCCGGTGCATTCGCAGATTGTGGCATGGAAGGCCACATGTCCTCTACAGCCGGTTCTTGTTCTCCTGCCTCTACTTTACCATGAGAGTCTTCCGTGGATTCCTCTGCAACCATGTGAATAGGCTTTGACTCTTTTTCAAGTTCATCTTCAAACGGCTGAACTTCTTCTCCATTCTCTGGGGTTTCGTTTTCCAAACTACAATCTCCTTTTAAATATTCCCGTCAAGTTTAACTTTACCCTTTTGGGTTCTTATGATTTTGCCAATTTCACCTTTTTGGCCTTTGTCTTTCTCGCCATAGATCATACCTGAAATTGCATCCTCATTAAAACCTTTTTCGTGCAGCTCTAAAACACGCTTTTCATGAAGGTACTCCATATGCAACCCCTGGCCACACTTCCTAACCTCCTCATTCTGGACTTTAAATCCGTAGGAACTAATGCTCTTGGTGCCTACTGAGTCTCTGCGTCTATGTAGTCTCTTTGTTTTGCTCGTTATAATATTTGCCATAATTTTACTTTAAATGAAAAAAGGCAGAGGCCCCGTACAATCATGTAGTGACCGTAAGAAACACACTGCCTTTTTTTGGATATAGATTGGTTTTTGAAACATTATCATATCTCTCTCAGATATAAATTATAAAGCTTATTATAATGAACCCGTTATCTTAACCGGTTAAAACACTATGCAAGTTATAACCACAACCACTCGCAACAGTTTTTGCAACACGAATCTTACTGATTTCATAAACAGTACCAGACTTCGGATTGTCTCTCCAAGTCTTAACCGTGCCAGAACCGACACCCGCGCCGCGAACTGTAAACGTGAGGCCAAGTGTTCTTGATTCTTCACCAGGACTCGGATCAACAAAGCCAACAATCGCCCTTGAATCCCAGATCCTTGATATGCTTGGTGTCTGTCCAAGCTGTGCCGTGTTATACCTGGAAGCAGCAACCACGATCTTAAGATTGAACATAACCGGTGGCAATTCACCATCAACAAGCAACCTCTGGCCGCCATCACCCTGAATAGTATATCGAATTAAGTTCCTCAGAGTAGAATCCTTCTTAACAACATCCTTAATCTGGTCATTAAAAAGAACCTTGTTGGCAACTGCTCCACTTTCATCAAGGATGCTCTGTTTTGCCGTATCCAAATCACCTTCAATGTTAATGGTACCGGAACCAGCGTTCCATTTTACTGCAGGAGTACTTCCCGTAAGGCCTGCCAATGATGAAACTTCATCCATAACATCAAACTCATGATCAAGGTCGATGAATGACTGAATTAGCCGCACTGCATTTGCTCTTAACCTTGTCGGAGAATCTGCATTGTTCATCTTCCTGTCTGTAAGGATTTTGTGCAGTGCCTGCTCCTGGCAAATATATGATTCTGTGGTCGGCTTGAAATCGAATGTATTTGATTCCGTACCGTCCGCACGCTTTACATTTAACCTGCTTAAACCTTCTCGGTTTTTGTATACATAATATTTATCTGATTCATTCTTGACAAAAAACTCTGGATATAGCTCTAACGCCTTAAAAGCAGGGTTTGTTAAAACTATAGACAGATTTGATAGTGGTTTGTCAACATGAATATCTGAATGTTGAGGACTTCCCATTATTATCTATCTCCCTTTAAATTAAGGCATTAATTCGGATAAATCTAACCTTGCTACAACCTTGTCACCACTTGCGGTCGGCGCCTCGTTGTAGTAACCTACTAAGCCATCACCAGACGCCCAATTATCAGAACTGGTGTCATCTACGTGACCTGTTGCGCCAGCCCCAATGAATACTGGACGGCCAACAGTGCCTGCGGAATCTGCTATTACATAAGATTCCCCTGCCTGTCTAACGGTAATTCTATCTCCACTCGCCGTTGATCCTTCTTGAGCGATACCGTGACAAACATCTGCCTGCGCACTCGGAAGTGCCACAATGTGGTCTCCGTTCTCTACTGAATTGAGAACCACCGCCATATATTGTGTTATAGCCCCATTGGTACGCACGGAGATATCGTGAATACCGGACTCATTTAAACTTTGTGACATATTTTATAGTTTTTCCTTTTTAGGACTGTTTTTCTTTTTCTTTTGCGTCAAGGACTGCGTATGCCGCATCCTCATAAGAGCATTCATTTTTCCTTGCATATTCTTTGATTTCAATGTCATCCTCGACACCATCAACCGCAAACGTTTCCGTTCCGATTGTTACCTGCTTGTCATCTTCGCTTACCTTTTTGTTTTTGTCTTTCATGTTTGGATCTTCCGAAGGTGCTATTTCTGAATATTCGACTATCTTGCCTATTTTACTAAACAACTTCATAGCATACTCAAGTGTTGAAATCTTGGTGTCAACATCACCATCCTTCTGTGTCTTGATTTTATAGTCCAGTGTTTTTTCACTGTTGTCAAGACTGTATAGCAGAGTTTTCAAATCGGATTCAAAGGCTGGTATAACCGAGCCCTTTTCCTTCATCTCTGATACGAATGTGTCTATATCCTGCTTGCGCAGAGTTTCTTTGTTCTCTACGTCCTTTTGTTTATACGTATTCAATTCTTTTTTGTTTGCCTCAAGTTCCGTGGTGATCTTACTCATGTCATCGCCGGAAGACTTTTCCAATGCGTCAAGATTTGACTTGAAAGTAGAGACAGTTAAGGAAAAAGCCTCATATTCCGCCTTTGATTTTTCGTCTGTTATATTAGATTTCAGAGCATCTAAGCTCTCGTTCATTTCTTTAAACTGCTGCTTGAGAATTTCTAATGGATCCATAAGGTTGGTATCTCCTCTATCTGAGACTGAAAAAGTACAAATAATATCTTTGTCTTCTGGTTCGTATGTGTAATATATTGCCGTTTCATCACCGATTAAGGTTAAATGATTATTAACATCAATTCCACTGTCTATTTCGAGTGATAATTCTATAGGCTTCATCCCGGCCACGGCTGGTATTTCATGGCCCAAGAGCGCAACCTTAACCATCACATTTTTAAACTTCTTGCCATCGATACTTATATTTCTGAATATTTCAATACTGCGCTCTGAAAACCTTTTATCCTTAATCCATTGGGCCACCTGGTCAGGCACATCAATCAAATCAACAAAAAGGCGTTTAATACCCCCAACAGTCTTAGTGAATACATTCTTAACATCTCCGTAACTGGCTAACCCCGCAAGCGCTTTCTGGTCTTTCCTGTGCGTGATTTTTACTTTCGGTATAAGCTTGTTTTTTAGAAGATTGAAATTGACGACAAAGTCCTCAATATCTTGTGCTGTAAATTTGTCTCGATTGTGAGTGCCTTCTTTGAATACTTCGACACCAGATATATTTTGAAATAACAATTTGTTTTGTCGTTTTTCCGCCTGTGTATTGCAAATGCCCATACGCTGATCGTTATCCGGAAACTCTCCTTTTAAGTCGAGCATACACCTCGTAATGAAATGTTCTCGCGTCTCACTTGTATTTGGTATTGGTAAAGGCATAATCTATTTTCCTTTAAATGTCTGATACGCTTCAATTAAAAAGTAAAGCAAACTATTCTAATTTGTCAAGCCTAATTTACAGACTTCACAAATATATTTATATCTTTCTCGATCACATCACCACTCAAAGTCGTGGCTAATATTGACAAACCATAGGTGAATCCACTGTCTCCGCTGATTATCTGAACAGAGGCCGTGTCATTAACACCATCAAAGTTTTGATCACTGATTTTGCCGCTTCCCGCTACCGTTAATGCCATTGTAACATCTGTATCACCGCTTTTAACTGTATAAGTAGCACTTGCAATCGAATCACCACTGGCAAATTCCTTAGTAAAATCGTTGCCGATCCTTAATATTTCGTTTGGCTGTTTCCTGAAATTATCTAATATGCTCATGGCCTTGGCTCACTTGTAAATATTTTAATTCTACCTTGTGACCGGTACAGCTTGCGGATGCTCTCCGTAAATACTGTTTGAGGCGAGTGAGTTATGGAAAATATATAATCTTGCGATGTTATATACTCACTTGTTTGCCTATATTTAACACTTACCCAATCTAATATCATGCTTACACGTTAGTAATTATGGTAATTGCGGTATCATCCGCACCGGTTGCACTAAATCTAAATGATATTGTATCACCATTTAAATCAGCAGCGTCTAAATCAATCTTATAAAACCCGTTACTTATTTCTGATGGAGAATTTGCAGTTGAGGCAAAAGCTCCGCCATCAATACTACGATTTGAAGAAACAGATAAACCGGTTTTTGCACTTACATGGTCAGAGGTATCTCTCATAAAAAATTGGAAATTGCTATATGCAGTATTCTTTTTTATTCCTTCCGGCAGGTTATCCGTCTTTGCTTTTATCGCAACGGTATCTCCACTAACAATGACCAAGTCCCCGCTAATATGCCTTGACTCTGCAAGGATTGAATCTATTTCACCGTCCTTGTCTGTAGTGACCGAAGATCCCATGAAATTATTTGTCGGCAATTTACCTTGCATTTGGTTTGTATCTACTAAAATTGCAGCTGTATCGCCACTAACAATGACCAAGTCCCCGCTAATATGCCTTGACTCTGCAAGGATTGAATCTATTTCACCGTCCTTGTCTGTAGTGACCGAAGATCCCATGAAATTATTTGTCGGCAATTTACCTTGCATTTGGTTTGTATCTGCTAAAATTGCAGCTGTATCTCCTGAAATAAACGCCAAGGCCGTTTCGTTGCGATCTGTTGTGGCTGGTAGCTTTGCCGCATCGAGCTCTGCCAACCGTGCCTCTGTAGCAACACTTGCCAGTGCTGCGCTATCCGTGCCCCTCATATCAGTATTAGTCGACGTCGTATCAACCAGCGTCGTATTTGCACACAGATTTGTCTTTGTTATATCGCCATCGCTCTCAATTCCTAATGCATTGTAATTTGGAGCTGTTGTAGTATAGGTACCAGGAACTCCTATAACTTGTATATTAGAAGTTGAGCTTTCAGGTGAGATATGTACCATATCCCCATTTGTCTCAGCCTGAGTAATATCAAATGAATAATATCCATCCTCTAGTTCTGTTGGATTGAGATCATCAACAGCATTAGCAGCACCACCATCAATCCTCAAATTCGCAGTGATATTAAGAGCATCGCCCGTAAGAGGAGAACCATCTGTGCGATCAAATGCAAATACAATCCATTTTTGCCCTGTTACGTTTTTCTGCATCAATCATCTCCAGCTAATAAAAAGTAATAATAAAAGATCGCTATAAAAATTGCTGAATCCCATGTCCAATCTGTATTGTCAAACCAACTAAAGTCGGTGTTATCTGTGTATTCAAAGTCTGACATAATTATTCACCTACTCTACTTAATTGATCTAATATAGATAATTTTGTCTTAGAATGAAACTGAGTGAGAGGTATACCATCTCTTACTTTCCCTTTAACATCCTCTAGATACTTCTGTATGAAAGTTATTTCTTTTGTAGAAAACTGAATAACACAGTCCCACTCTTCTGCTTTCCACCTCTCCTTTACTTTCTCTGTTATTATCAACAATCTTCTCTCTTCTTCCAATTTACATTTACTTACGTCCACCGCATTCAATAAGTACAAAAGAGAGGAGATATCATTTCTACCAAACTGTGGGCTATCTTTATCGTCTACATACTTACCCTCTTTCTCCACCCTCTCATAAATAATTCCATCGTCTTTATCTCTTAAATAAGAACTAATAAAATTCAGTTCTACTACAACGGCCTTACTTTCTCCCTCATTCTCCCCTTTTACAGCCTTGATCTTCTTTTCCATCTCTTACTTCTCCTTTGGTTAAGGATTCTGAAATAAATTCACCTTCTTACTGCTTTTAAAACCACCTTCTTAGCTTCTACATCCATAGCCAGAATCTCTGCTTCTGCGGCTGCCTTCTCCTTTGTCTTCTGTGCTATCACATTATCACACTCGATAATCATCCTCTTTAAAGCTCCCTTAGAAGAAATACTCACCTGTGTGACTGGCTCTCCTACTTCTATCTGTACTTCATCCTCACTTTCTACTTCATTATCCTTTGTTACCCTTGTATACACCTTTGACATCTCTCTTCTCCTTCTATAAATTAGACCGCTCTAACTCTTCTATCCTGCTCTGCAATCCCTTAATCATCGCAGTCTGTTCTTGCATCCCTCTTACCAAAGGCATTACCATCATCTCGAAACTGACGGCTTCTCTACCATCAGGCATTCTGTCCCAACCTGCGAAAGTATCACAGTCAGCTTTATCCAAGGCTTCTCTCACTTCTTGTGCTATAAATCCATGAATAGTATTATCAGTTGCTTCTGTTATCAATGGATTATAACTATTCCATTCTTGTGGAAATTCTGACGGGGGCCTATGCTTGTACGTCACTGTTCTTAAATTATTTATAAAATCTAATCCTAGAACATCATCTACGATATCTCTCTTCTGTCTACGGTCTGATGAGTGTGTCCAAGTAGACGCTGAATTATAGTCTGCATATATATGAGAAGTGGCATTACCTATATGTACTCTTGTATCGGCTGTCCCTACTAAAGAATCCCCTATCACAATCTGACTCGCTGCTGCTACAGCGTCCACATCGGAATCCTTTCCAATACATATATTATTACTCCCTGTTGTCTCTGTATTTCCTGCTGCTGATCCTAAAAATACATTACTACTTCCTGTAGTAATGGCTAGCCCTGCATTGTACCCCATAAAGGTGTTATCAGAATGAGAATTAGTTGAAACTCCATACCCTGCACTATCCCCCACCATTGTGTTTCTTGCCCCTGTAACATTAAAATAGCCGGCTTGATAGCCAAGGGAAGTGTTATTTGCTCCCGACGTTCCACTAAATGCCGCCTTATACCCTAATGCTGTTCCATATACTGTATTCTTATCTCCTGCGTTAGTTCCTATAAGAACACTACCCACTACCGTTACTAAATACTGACCTGCGAAAGAACCCATTATTACACAATTAGTTAACGCCGATCCTCTTAAAGCAACGTTCGTACCTATAAGAACGTTAGCGTGGGTTGCACTAAGAACACTAGCTGCATTATATCCTAGAACTACATTAGTAGTTCCTGTAGTAATCCCATCTCCTGCCAAAGAGCCCAGGAGAACATTGAAGCTGCCTGTCGTTATTAAGAAACCCGCATGATAACCTAGGAACACATTATCAGAGTATGAGTTAGCTGCCACACCAGTTCCAGCCTGGGCACCTACTATAGTATTATTCCCACCCGTTACATTCTCCGCACCCGCGCTCCAACCTACACAAGTATTGTGGGTTGGCGTTGTTTGATCTTTACCAGCATTCCTACCTATCAAAGTGTTATAACTTCCTGTAGCTGCAAATCCTGCATCCGCTCCCACAAATGTGCCGTCGATACCCGTAACCATCGCTGTTCCTGCTCTATACCCTACCATAACATGGCTAGTTCCAGTAGTAACAGCTGTTCCTGCATTATCTCCAAGAGCCGTATTTAATGCTCCTCCACCTAATAAACTATCTAACGCTGTTGAACCTAATCCTACATTATTAGCTCCACCCCCCGTTGTAGCATCACTCAAATCATCTATTGCAGATGCCCCACCGGCTGCTACCTTCCATAAAGCATTGCCAGTTCCCGTATCTTTCGTAAGAACATATTCATTAGTTCCTCCACTAACCTGAGATAAAGCATCCATTGCTGCCTGAGCTGTTGTATTTCCCGTTCCTCCCTGTAATATAGCCAAAGGTGTCTCCAACGTCAACGCTTGCATATGCATTGATTGAAGTATCCATCTCTTTGTTCCTGGATTAGTATCTGGAGAAATAACTGTTGGTGAGCTCTCCCCTGCCCCTGAGTCATCATCTAACCAATAAGGATAGAAGGTATTGGCAGTATTTACCAAAGCAAAATCAAGGTCATTAAGATTATCCCCATCAATCTCCGACCTATCTAACGCTCCCGACCCTCCTCCAAGTAATACTGTTGCTCCATAAGCTTTTGTCATGGCTGTTCCTTTTTAAATATTCTGTCTCGGTTCTATTGGCTTACAAGATAATATATACCAAGATTTTTCCGGAAACCTTTTCATCGGTATCAAAATTATCCCGTCTTCTGTTTTAACTAAAATATGTTTTCTGCAAAAATAAACAATTTGCCCATTTTCATGTCCTGTTGAATTTCCTATTCGAACCCAAGACATTTTCCCGATATTTCGATTGCCTTTAAAATTCTGATACGCGACCTCATTAATAATTACGTTCCTAAGATATACCACAATAAACGCAACAACCAAAAGCTGAAACAATGTGAACAATAGATCAAATTGTAATCCGCCTTCAACTAATTGCTTTATTGAACTGGCTATATCCATGATTATTTAACAATATTGCCATCCCTATCATATACTTTTATAATAGCGGTTGGCGTGTTCTTGCCGTTTCCCAATGACTCAATGCCCAAACTATTACATCCGCCTATAATTACAGGGAAAACAATTGCAATGCAAAAGACTATCAAAAACCATTTTTTAGGGCCCACGATATCTCCTTTTTATTTAAACATAAATTAGATCACTAAAGGCACCGTTCTTATGCCCCATTATATTGTCTTTGGCAAAATCGGCTGGTGTATATTCATTAGACGGATATCCCCCTTGTTCGTCGTGTTCTTTTAACACGCCCATTCTTTGCAAAGCTTCAGCGACTAACTCGCTACAGAAAATGCTTGATAAATCTTCTTCATTATCGCCGAATATGCCATCATAAGCAGATTTCATCAACTCTATCTTGCTTTGTTCATAGTCACGGCCTTTAATTTCTTTTCTTAAACCAATAAGGGCTTGTCTGATTGTAGATGTCATCTCAACATCAAGCAATCGTCTGAAAGCAACACGGCCTGACGGATAATCTCTTATTCTTGCGGATAGAGGCCTTATTGCAACTCCCTGCCTTTGGTTCCTGCTTTCCACGTCTTTGACTTTACTCAATGTCGTGCTTTCCCATAATAGCAACATGTCCCACTCTTCATCCTTTATCACCATACCGACATGACTCCATGGAGATCTGGAAGCAAACTGGATACCCATGCTTATAAGTCCAGTTCCGGAAAACAAAACAATATCACCTGTCCTTAGTTCGTCCCTCATCCAGTCATACTGGACTATTTCTTTATCTTTTTCCACGGACAATCCCTCCTGATAGTGGCTTCAATTCTAATATCATTTCTTTTATCTCGGCCTTTGTTATTCCATTATCTTTTTTATACCAAAAAAAGAATCCAGAAAACGTCGTAATACCAACAAGCATGCAACTTATTAATGCTATAATAAAAGCTTTTTTGTCTCTGGCTTTTTCATCCAATCGTTTTGTTTCTGCAATTATCTCTTTTTTCGCCTTTTCTTCACCAACCGACTCGGCAATAATGATATCTAATTTTGTTTTTATCTCTTGCCCCTGTACTGAAATATCATTTATATGCCCATTTTGCTTCTTGTTATAAGCCTTCATTAATGCCATGTCGTCGTCATGTGGGCATTTATAAGCTTCTAATTTTTCAAATATTTTTTGTATTGTCTCGTGAGTGCTTCTTTCATGTTGTGTTAATCTGCTGTCGATTGCAATTGCTTTTTCATCGATTAGTTGCACGGCTTTATAAGTATCTTCAATAAGCCCACGACTCTTTTCTTTTGTCTCTTTTTCTTTATTTTGCCAAAAACGAAGCATTACCATAGTTATACCTTCACTATTGGAGTTCCACCAAATCCAACGCCACGAACCGCACTTTGCTTTCCCGTTGTTCTTAAATCCGCCTCTTCGTCCGCAAGGCTTGACACCGTTGGCGGCGTTTTATTAGCTTCAAATGTTGTTATCGGCACTGTGTGAGTACGGCAATTATGGTGTGCCGGGAAAGTTGGTGCATCAGTCTTTTTAAATACCTTTCCATCAAGGCCAGCACAATAATCAGTAGTCCTCGAATCTAAAATAGCCGACACCTGTACAAATGGAATAAAGTCCGCAATCTCCGGATCTTTATAATACATTTCCCGTCCCCTGTTCTGAGCCGTATTAACGTTGTTCCTGACGATTGTATTAAGCCTGTTTGGGGTTGTCAGATTAGCACTTATAGATCCTTTATCGATATACCTATCAAATAGATTCTCAAGATTCACTGTCGCAGTCTTGGCATCGCCAGTTGCAATAGCATCAAATAATATCATTTTTGATTGATTAAGAATATGAGTTGATTCAATGCCACTAATAGCAAAAGCAGTGTCCTCATAATATGCCATCTCTTTAGTGGTACCGAGTACCAATTCAGTCCTAGATCCATCTTCTTGGACTTTCCGGACAATTCTCTTTGTTCTCATAAATTCCAGGGCCTGTGCCGTTGGCATAGGCATCCACGGGTCAAATTCCGGAGCACTGGCATATTCAATTATATGCGCAAAGGCAACGGCCTTTGGTATTTTCTTTTTCTCCAGTTGCAAAGGGACTTCACCGTTTATTAACACCTGTGATTCTCTGAATTTATTATCAAGGTCAATCTTTACCATCCAATTCCGTAATATATTCTTGAAGTCACCAACATTTCTTAATGTCATTTTATTGATGGCCTTATTATCGTTATTCTTTAATATACTTTCTGATTGTTTTATGATTTGAGAACGCCACTTAAGAACAACATCCAATAAATCTTCTGTCAAATGCTCTTCATACGATTGTGTCTGCTTATCGAGATCAGGGAAATCAACCTTGACTTCGTAGACCGTTGGCTCTCTGGTTAGTTCAAAATCAAGATGCATGGCTTTGGCCTTCTCAATGTCTTTTGCTGTGGCACTCGGCACATTACCAGAGATCTTCCTGCCTTCTCGTTCTCGCCTTTCTTCTTCTTCTTTTTTAAGTGCATCCTGAACCTGTTTATCTGCGAGGGTTTTATCTGCCGCTTCTTTATCCTTTATTTCCTGTGGTTTGTCCGGAATATTTGTATAATCCCTCACCCACTCCTCGTTAGGATTTACAATACCAGCTTTCACAAGTATGTCTATTATTTTAGCCTTTACTTCTACGTTATCCTCGTGGATTGATTCGAATTTAAACTTCGGCTTCAAATCGTTATCAACAATTCCATAATTGAATAATATAAGCTGCTCAATTATCTGATCATCTACAACGGCATTCTCTATATCGTCGCCCATTTCATCAAGTACCAATACAAACAATGCAAATCGTTCTCTTGACAGAGCATAGCTTCCACCTCCAGAACCACCTTGTGCCGCCATATCAGGCATTAATAACGCCCTGGCCATCATTACATCATACTTATCTATTGCCGCAATGTAGCCACCTTCCCCTTTGCGCTTTGCTTCTAATAATTCAAGCGTCACTCCCTCTGGCACCCTGAATCCTGCTTTAGACTGATAATTTTTTAGCAAATTATCGATAACATTCATAAGGTTCTTGTCTTTGGCATGTTTGTCCTCATATTTAGCCGCAAGGGTTGGCATCCCAAAGCGTTCTAAATATATATTCATAAACTTGAGAACAAAGTTTTTTGACCACCATGGCTTATATGCTTCTCTGAGATCAGACTGGCCGTATGGATTCCCAAATTCTTTATTTGCAGAATATAATATAAATTTATGTAAAGGATATGGGTTCGCATGTGTGCCTAAATCGCCATCAATATCTTGATTTACATTATCCCGGATTATTCCGGTTACGTTTCTGAATTTATCTATTTGGAATCTATAATCGAACGGTTCTTTAGTTTTGATATTACGCAAACCAATCTTGCCGGCCCACCTACCAGTAGCTATAATCTCGAATATCTTTTCACTCAGAGAATAACCGTAGTCACGAGCCGTCATGATATCCGCCAGCTTGACCTTGAAAGTTTCCTTAATATTAAGAAGATTGTAATCTACAAATTCAGCCATTTCAACGCTGAGTGCATTGTCTGGATCGCCTGCCTTAATCTCATAATCGGTGCTAAGACGTGCTTTAATCTTGGTTTGTTGTATAGATTTGATTTGTGAGTCTTTGCGCATTTCCGAATACGTGTGAAGGCCTTTTTTCTGGACTAAATCATCTGGGTTGTATTCGTCAAATCCCCAAGCCCTAAATATACGGCTTGATGCGGTGACAATCTCTTTTGTTATGTGCCTTGTGGAAGTCTCTTGGTCTTTGGGTACGGTGTTCTCTGGAATGTGTGAGTATTCACTATATGGATCTATTATATACAACGCTTCACCCTCAATTTGTTATAAACTGAATATGTCACTGTTATCTTCTTCTGGTGTAAACTCCCTGCCATTACTTTCTATGTCATAGTCCTTACTATCAAGGATTATATAATTACCAAGTAACATCTGTGCTACCTTTGCATATACTGCTGAATGGAAATAATGATCAGGCTTAGATCCCTCAGACCAATCAAACCTTACCCTGCCATGGTTACCCCTTACCATTAAGCGCTTTGGGGCTTGCATATGAGCATAAAACTCACCTTTTTCAATATCGTGTGCTTCTTGTGGCAGAAAAACCTTGCTGCTTTTGTAGTCCTCCACCATTTCATCAATCACCCATGTTCTATGAGCCCTGACCTGTTTTAATTCTTTATCTTCTTTGTATATTTCTTTTGGCTGTTCTTCTGTACTATAATAACAACCCCATATCACAAAGTCACTTTTTTCACACAATTTACTTGATAGTTTTGTCTCAGGCATCATATCAACAATGCCTTGCCTCACCCTGTAAGCCTCAATCAAATGGTTTATTTCCGCAAAGCTCCGGTCATCAGCCACAAGTAATTTGTTTATATATACTAATTCGCGTTTTTCCTCTCTTAATCTCCATATAGTCACGTGAAAATACTTGCCAACGTCAATTCCCATAACACAGCAGTCGTTATAATCGGTGTGTGTACTTGTTAAAGTATAACTTTGTTTGCAATTGTCAAGTATTTTCTTTGAAATGCTTGCGCCTTCTGGCGAGTAAGTAAGGCCTAAATCATTGTTAAGAAAGTGCTGTTTTTCAAGTTCGCTCTTTTTTGATTTGATATATTTATCATACAGAATTGCTGGAGTTTTCTTGGGATGGCATAGCGCCGGTATCATATATCCGGAAATGTCGCTTTCCTCCCTGGCGACATATTCTCCCATGGCGAACCGGTTCATTACCTTTCTACAATCGGCTTTTATACAATGCAACTGTATGTCCTCGCTGATAGGCACCCACTCATCACTAACATATTCATCTTTTCTCAGGACATTACCAAAGAAGTCCAATATCTGTTGATGACCGCAATGTGGGCACTTAAGAAACCAATGCTTCTGGTCTGACAGGCTGAATTTTGCGTCTATGCCCTCATTCTCAAGAGTCGGGGTGCTGATATCTATTTTTATTGCATGGTTACTATGGTCAAGCGTGTTGTCGGCCAGTGACAAATATTCTTGGTCGCAATAATCTAATTCGTCTATGATTCGGATATCTGCAGGATGAGAAATCATCTCAGTCCTGGAATTTGAACCTACAAAGATTAGATTTGTGCCTTTCTTAAGAGTCTTCAACATCAAATTCCCTTCGTCAGACTTTCTCTTGAATGCTTTATAGCACCCGCCATCCAGCAACGGATCAACCCTCGTTTTTACATATGAATCTCTGAGCTTTTGTTTTGGAAGAACTGTAAATGACGTGAGTTTCCGGACAGATGCCTCAAACATATAAACGAAGATCCATTCAGAGGCACCAACTTGCCGAGGCTTCTTTACAACTATTTCTTGGCTATCGTCCTTATATAAATCTATAAGATAACCATGTTTCGTGAATTCGAGGCGATATCCTTTTGACGTGATATGCTTTTCAATTGCAAATTTAAGCCTGGGATGCTGCGTGGCATATATTTCGTTTTGCTTTGCGATCTTCGCAACATCAAACTTCAGGCTTAGACGTGCAATGTTAAATCTGTCTTCTGCTGTTTGCATACATGGGCATTATATCAGTTTCTTGCAATACTTTCTTTGTTTTAATTGTCACCAGTATTTATCGGCATATATTTATCATCATGCAAAAACGCATGGTTGCTTAACAGAAATCTTAATTATAAAAAGATTTGTTCGCATAAGTTGTACGAATATATAGTCTTGCAAAATTAAGAAAAACGTTAAGATTTTCGTTATGTTTTAATCGTTCAGCCAATTAACTAAAAGAGGGTCATAGGAGCAAACAATACCGTTTGCCTTTTGTGACCCTTTTTTTATTGGAGGAGGATTTAATATGAAGGAACCAAGCAGATTTTTTAATTTTCAGATGCCTTACAAAAGGTATGCAGAGCTGGAAGCAATAAGCAAGCAACACAATTGTTCAATAGCTGAGATTGTGCGTCAAGCTATAACCTTGTTTTTTGATAAGCTCAATAATTCCAAGGGGAGTACCACAAAAT